>OOCH01000033.1_pt1 | contig 123951 bp, 92 predicted proteins | sample 1671641 | NCBI WGS metagenome assembly OOCH01 (sample SAMN06348177, study PRJEB24527) | human gut metagenome | biome: human gut; feature: ankylosing spondylitis patient; material: feces | host: Homo sapiens | place: China | collected 2015-10
GTTGACAAGAAGTTTTTCTTATTCCGTATTGCTAACCTATTTGCCTATCCCCACTGAATTTCTACTGACCCGTGATTCATCCTTATCTATTCTGTTGTCAGGCATGTTTGCTTCTTCTTTAGTCTCATATTATGTCGGATGCGTAATGAAAAGGTCTATGGCAATATGGTGACAGTAGTGTAGCGGAGTTGTGGGGAGCGATTCGGAATATGTGGTTGGGTGTGACGTGTTCTAATATTGAATAGGTGTTTATACCTTGATATTATTCCTCACTATGGTCTGACTGGTTGTTTACAGGGTTTTGTAAATGATATATCGGGCAGTATCGGACTAAGATGCGACTCCGGATAGCGGTATTGGTGCATGAGAGGAATGAAGGAGTCGGAAGACGTACAAAAATGGCTTTGGCTGCCGAAGATGGGGTCGGGGGTATTGCTTGTGAGACTCAATATTTTGTGTCTCTACTTTAGTGTCAGAGGATAATATTTTTGTATGTATCCAATAATATTAATGACGGCGCATGCCATGTAGAGACTCAAAATCTTGAGTCTCCCGAGTAAGTTGTGCGCTATTTACGTTATTGATTATCATTTTCATATATCTACGTGTTTATCTGGGATTGAACATTAAGCTTCATCCGTATTCCGTGTGTCTGTAAGTCAGATTCCTTACATTTCCTTTTAAAGTATATAAAATCAAATTGAGTAATGGTGGAACACTGTATTACGGCATTTAATACATATGATAGTAAAAAAAACACCTTGATATATGTTCGTATTTATGACGTCATGGAGGCTGGTTCAAGTTTAATAACCATGTCGTACAATATGTGATGTGATGCAGAAGTGAGAATGAACCAATTTTTTTGAAAATATTATCTCCGAAATTTGGTGGAATAAAATAAAAGTCCTACCTTTGCAATCGCTTAGAAGAAGCAAGGGCGTTTAGCTCAGCTGGTTTAGAGCATCTGCCTTACAAGCAGAGGGTCGGCGGTTCGAATCCGTCAACGCCCACAGGGGTGTTTCCTTGTAGTCTTTCGGGACTGCAGGGATTTTTTTATGTCCGTTGGTCTGCTGTTATGGGCGTGAAATACGGATGCCTCTCATCCATTACCTCCCCACATGTGTGTGGAGTATCTTTCACGTTTGTATACTGCGCCATAATAAACGCCGGAGTCGCGCTGCCTCACATATGGGTGCAGACGTCTCCGGCGTTTCTTTTGTATAAAGGAATGAAAAGCATTGCATGAGCCCTGTCATGCAGTATGATGGACATAATGCATATGTCTACGGACTGCGTATCTTTTTCTTATTCACCGCGAGCCGTGTGTGTCATATCAGCGCAATCGGTGCGGTGAGTCAGATTTAGCACTGAAGTGCTCATCCGAACACTCCTGTGGAGAGATAACGTTCACCTGTGTCGGGCAGAAGAACCACTATTGTCTTGCCACGCATGTCCTCACGGCGTGCCAATGATGCCGCTGCCCATGCCGCCGCACCCGATGATATGCCTGTGAGCAAGCCTTCGCGCTGAGCCAGCAGGCGCGCAGTGGACTTTGCGTCTTCATCAGTCACGGTGATGACTTCGTCCACAACGCTGCGGTCGAACACCTGAGGCACGAATCCCGCACCTATGCCCTGTATGGCGTGCGGTCCGGGTTTGCCGCCGCTCAACACCGGAGATGACGCCGGTTCTGCCGCCACTATGCGTATGGCGGGGTTCTTGCTTTTAAGGTATCTGCCCACGCCCGATATGGTACCGCCCGTGCCTACTCCGGCGACAAACACGTCCACATGTCCCTCAGTGTCGTTCCATATCTCCGGACCTGTAGTGTTGTAGTGAGCCTCCGGGTTTGCCTTGTTGCAGAACTGTTGCAGAATCACCGCGCCTTCTGTGCTGTCGCGCAGCCGTTCAGCCTCCTTTATGGCACCCTTCATGCCCTCTGCCGCCGGTGTGAGCACCACCTGCGCCCCATATGCGCTTACAAGTTTGCGGCGCTCTATGCTCATTGTCTCAGGCATTGTGAGGATGAGCCGGTAGCCCTTCACAGCCGACACGAAAGCCAGTCCTACGCCCGTGTTGCCGCTTGTCGGTTCAATTATTGTCGCTCCGGGAGAGAGGATGCCGTCCTTCTCCGCCTGGTTTATCATTGCAAGAGCTATGCGGTCCTTCACGCTTCCGCCCGGGTTGAAATATTCCAGTTTTGCTATTATAGGCTGCTCCAGTCCCATTTCTTTCGCGAAACGGTTGAGCTCGAGCAGCGGTGTGCCTCCTACGAGGTCGGTAAGTCTATTTGCAATTTTCTTCATAATTCTGTGGTTTTTGTTATCCGGGTGCTAATTTACAAAAAAATATGATAACGCCAGCCATGCCGCCACATGTATTATTTCTACTTATGGAGGCTTTTTTCCACTCTTTCTCCGGCTTTGATGATGTCGTGTCTTGATTTGGACTTTATGACGAGCCAAACCCCGCAGAACACAAGAACCATTGCCAGGCACTGCATGGGTTTCAGTACAGCCATGCCGGTGAGCAGGCTCACGCTCACAGCCACCATCGGCTGGACATAGTTGTATGTGCTCACCACCGTAGGGCGGAGCACCCTCTGCGCCACCATCGTGAGCAGATAGGCAACGAACGTGCCGAAGAACACCACGTAGCCTGCCGACAACCATGCCTTTGCTGGCACAGCAGACCACGGTGTGCTTACGATGTGTCCTGCCGAGAAAGGCATTATAAGTACTGCCGACCAGAGGAATATCCACTTGTTGATGGTGAATACGCTGTATCGCTTTATGAGTCTGTTGAACAGCGTAAGGTACAGTGCGAACGAGAACTGTGCCGTTATGCAAAGCACGTCTCCCCATATGTTGCCCACCTTGGCATTTCCTTCCGACGCGCTTGTCATTATCAGCATCACAGCTCCGCAGCATCCCAGAGCCACTCCGCATGCCTTTTTCCATGTCACGGGTTCTTTCAGTATGATTGCTGCGAGTATGAGTGCGAATATCGGCGACGACGTAGTTATGATGCTTGCGTTGGACGGAGAGGTCATACCCAGTCCGATGGTGAAGCAGCATTGGTTGAACACCAGCGCGAAGAGTCCTGCCGCAATCATCAGCAGACCGTCCTTCAGCGGCACGTGTTCTTTCTTTGCGAAGAGCGAGGCTGTCCAGAACAGTGCCGCGCCTCCCATGATACGGAACGACACGAGATTGATGCCGTCGATGCCGTTCATCATTGCCGTCTTTCCGATGGGAGCCATCAACCCCCACATGACGCATGCTCCCAGCATGCTTAGATGAGCCGTCAGAGCTTTGTTGTTATCCATAATACTATATTTTTTATTGTTTCTGCCTTAATGGTGTGCAAAGTTAAGAAAAATAGAAAGATCCAATTGTCTAATGCGTAAAAAAAGAAAGATAATGTCGTCCTATATATTATATCCGCCAATCTACAGATGGCATGGTGTGTCGTATATGGATGTGTGGATGGAATTCAGACATTTCATAGCCATGGATGTATATATTGTCAGAAAGGCTGTTTTTATGAATTCTATGCCTAATAAGTGTTATTCAAATTTTTTAATGTCAAAAAAAGATACCGTGATGGATTAATTTCATATCTTTGTATAAGATATGCTGCACTCGGGAAATCGAAAGCAAGCTTTCTTTCCGCTCGTTTGCAATATCTTTGTATAAGAAAAGTTGAAACCCTCACCGGCACTGCTGCAAGTTATCGACGCAGTCTTCCGCCGGTCTAAAAACGCTACTAATATGAAATACGCCGATTACATTGAACAGATAGAGATTGACTCGCTATGGAGCGGGAAACACCATGTGGTGTGGAATCTCGACCGTCAGGTGAACATACTCAGCGGAATAAACGGAGTGGGGAAGAGCACTATACTTAATAAGGTGGTGCGAGGACTTGTGGCAGGAGGCGAGTTCGCCAACCATATGCTGAAGGGTGTGAGGCTAAAGGTGGTGCCGGAGGATGCCAAATGGATACGCTATGACCTCATAAGGTCGGTGGACCGTCCGCTTGTGAATGTGGAGGCAATGAGCGCGATAAACGCAAGTATAACGCCGCTCGCCACGGAACTGGACCTGCTGATATATCATTTGCAGCGCAAATATCTTGATTATCAGGTGAACATAGGCAACAGGATAATATCTGTTTTGCAGAGCGGCAGCCCCGACGCGGCTGAACAGGCGCGGGAAATATCGGCTCCTAAGAAACGCTTCCAGGACCTTATTGACGACCTGTTCGAGGCGACCGGCAAGAAGATAATACGCACGGAGAACGAGATTCTATTTACACAGATAGGTGAGACCCTGCTGCCCTACCAGCTGTCGAGCGGCGAGAAGCAGATGCTCGCCATAATGCTCACAGTCCTGGTGGAGGACAACCGCAGTTATGTGTTGTTCATGGACGAGCCTGAGGTGAGCCTTCACTTTGATTGGCAGAAACGTCTCATAGACATTGTTCTGGAACTTAACCCGAACGTGCAGATAATTCTTGCCACGCACAGTCCTGCCGTGATAATGAACGGATGGGCAGATCATGTGACTGAGGTGACGGACATCACATTATGATAACCTTATAAATGCGCCCCTATGAGTAAAAGACTGAAAGACAACCTGTCGTCTGGCTACTTCGAGGCAGCAAACCGCATGACCTCAAAAAAGGCGCGCCGCCGCATAGTGGCATATGTGGAGAGCTACGATGACGTGTTTTTCTGGCGGTCGGTACTGTCGCGGTTTGAAGACTCCACCCGCTATTTCGAGGTGATGCTGCCCTCGCGCGTACCGCATCTTGAACGTGGAAAGAAGGCTGCTCTGATGAGTCTGCTTAACGGTAAGGTGGGACGAGACATGATAGCCTGCGTGGATGCCGACTACGACTACCTTATACAGCGTGCCACGCCTATGTCGGAGACGATAATAGACAGTCCGTACATATTCCATACATATGCCTATTCGATAGAGAACCTGCAGTGTTATGCGCCGTCGCTTCATGACGTGTGTGTAGGTGTGACGCTCAACGACCATGCCATATTCGACTTCGTGAGCTACTTCCGCGAGTACTCTCTTGCCATCTTCCCGCTCTTCGTGTGGAGCGTATGGTTCTACCGCACACCGCATTACACGGAGTTCACAATAAGCGACTTCCTGCATGTGATAGAGACGGGACACTTCAATCCATATGATACGGAGGGCTCGCTGCGCAATCTAAGGCGCAAGGTGGCACGCCGGGTGACGCAGTTGCAGCGGCATTATCCGTCGGCTAAAAAAAGCTGGCAGGCGGTGAAGGACGACATAAAGCGTCTCGGTGTGACACCGGAAACCACTTATCTGTATGTACAGGGACACCATCTTTTCGACAAGGTGGTTGTGCCTATGCTGAAGAAGATATGCAATATGCTGGTGCGTGAGCGTGAGAACGAGATATCGCGGCAGAGCGTTCATCCCACTCAGAGGAACAACGAGCTGTCGTGCTACTCTGGCAGTGTGGCTGACGTGGAGCTGATGTTGAAGAAAAACATCGCCTTTACGTCATCAGCACCGTGTGGACGGATGATGGACGACATACGCCGCTTTCTCGGTGACGAACCGTCAGCGGACACTGAACGGAAGGAATATTCGGATAAGAATGTGCCGGGGAAGGACGGAGCGACGGCTGCCGAGACACACACAGACGGTGTGTGAGCCGTGGCGCGCATAACGGTTTTATGTCAGGAATTTCGGTGTAAGACAGACCCGTTGTTGCTTTTTTATGAAATCGTAAATGAAATGTTATAAGCGGATTTAGTGTCATTTATTTTCGCGAATGGTATGTATTGTCATTCTAAAGTGTAGCATTCTCGTGTAATATGTGATATTTTTAAAGTTCCGGAAGAGACAACCATGAATGTAAGAACATGAAAACATATGCATCCGGCAAGTGCATATTGCCCCGTGCAGGTCATTATATTTCATACTTATTCGGTGCTGTTGTAAGACATGTTGGTTGACAGTTTTGTACAGGATGGGATGAACAGCATGGATAAAATGTAGAATACAAGATGACGCAGGCAGTGTGGAAGAGGATCAAAGGGCAGCCAATGAGGTGAAGAGGCGGTTTCGGTGGTGGAATGCCCGTATCCGGATTATGACGATGTGATGGCGCGACATTACATGTTTATGACAAATCCTGATGTTTCAGATTAAAATTGTTTATTGTCATAAGAAATGCTTTTATTTTTCAAATAAAATTCGTAATTTTGCCAACGGATAGGAGACTGTGACTGTAAAGGCGGGTCTTGACAAGTCTGCTGAGAGTCTCTTATTTATGTTCTTTATATTATAAGTAATTGAAAACCAGTATGTTATAAGGTTTTCAATGCCCCAGAGGCGTATCTTGTCGTTTAAATTTAGTTTAATTAAATGTCCGAAATAACAGAAGACGAGCAATGGTTTGCCATGCGTGCCACGTATGGACGTAACCTCATGGCTCAGACGGCTTTGACCGATGAAGGCCTGAGAACGTTCATCCCCATGCGGTATGACCGTCGCAGGAGGACGCGACGCACGGCTCCGCAACTTGTTCCGGTGATACGCGATCTGCTGTTTGTAAGGACAACCAGAGACAGGATAACGGCCATCAAGAAAAATCTGCCCTATCTTCATTTCATCATCCGCGACTCAGGAACAAGCCGTGAGCCTGTTGTCGTGCCCGAACGTCAGATGCAGCAGTTCATCGCCGTGAGCAGCACAGACGAGGAACAGCTTGAGTGGCTGTCGCCCGAGACGGTGAATTTGTCGTGCGGTGATGCTGTGCGCGTGGTGGGCGGACCGTTCGCCGGACAGGAAGGCGTGCTCGTGCGTGTGCCGGGCAAGAGGTCGAAATGTGTTGTGGTGGCTATTCAGGGAGTGATAGCTGTGGCGATGACCAAGGTGCATCCGAGTCTTATCGAGATAATAAATGAATAAGCAGCTGTTCAAAGTTAACAGATATTATAAAATCATTCATATGTCATTTATATCTTTGTCATCATACTAAGCGTTGTTTAGGGCTTCATACAAAAGTCTCCTCGGTCGTGTAGCCCGCTACACCCGCTCTTCGGACTTTGAAATGCGGCTCTTGGACAGCACACAATATGACGGCAATTAATTTAGAACATCTGCTTGGGATAAAAACAAAAGATAGAAAAAACAAAACAAACATAGATTTATGAATATAGCAATTGTAGGTACTGGTTATGTCGGACTGGTGTCCGGCACATGCTTTGCGGAGATGGGAGTGAACGTGACATGCGTTGATGTGAACGAGGAGAAAATCAACTCACTGAAGAACGGTCAGGTGCCGATATATGAGCCGGGACTTGACGAGATGGTGCTGCGCAATCATCGTGAGGGACGTCTCAACTTCACCACCGATCTCACCAGTTGTCTTGACAATGTCGATATAGTGTTCAGTGCCGTTGGTACTCCTCCCGACGAAGACGGCAGTGCCGATCTGCAGTATGTGCTTGCCGTGGCACGCGAGTTCGGTCAGAACATAAAGAAATATACGGTGCTTGTCACAAAGTCGACCGTTCCTGTGGGTACGGCGCAGAAGGTGAAGGCTGCCATACGCGAGGAACTGGACAAGCGCGGAGTGGACGTGCCGTTTGATGTGGCAAGCAATCCGGAGTTTCTGAAAGAGGGAGCAGCAATCAAGGACTTCATGAGTCCGGACAGAGTTGTTGTGGGTGTGGAGTCGGAGAAGGCAAAGGAACTTATGGTGAAGCTCTACCGTCCGTTCATGCTCAACAACTTCCGTGTGATATTCACCGACATTCCTTCCGCCGAGATGATAAAATATGCCGCCAACTCAATGCTCGCCACGCGCATCAGCTTTATGAACGATATCGCTAACCTGTGTGAGCTGGTGGGCGCGGACGTCAATATGGTGCGCAAGGGCATAGGCTCAGACGCCCGTATCGGCAGCAAGTTCCTCTATCCAGGCTGTGGCTACGGCGGCTCATGCTTCCCCAAGGACGTGAAGGCACTCATAAAGACAGCTGAGAAGAACGGCTACAACATGAGCGTGCTGAAGGCCGTTGAGGAAGTGAACGAGAACCAGAAGCGCGTGCTTTTCAACAAACTCTCGAAATACTACGGCGGCGATCTAAAAGGTAAGACCATCGCCATGTGGGGCCTCGCCTTCAAGCCCGAGACCGACGACATGCGTGAGGCAACGTCGCTCGTAACCATCGGTCTGCTGCTCGAGGCAGGATGTACCGTCCGCGTATACGACCCTGTCGCCATGAACGAATGTCGCCGCCGCATAGGTGACAAGGTGTATTATGCAGGCGACATGTATGATGCAGTGCTTGATGCTGACGCCCTGCTCATGCTCACAGAATGGAAGCAGTTCCGCCTGCCCAGCTGGGGCGTGGTGGCAAAGTCGATGAAGACATCACTTATCATCGACGGCCGCAACATCTACGACGCCGAGGAACTTAAGCAGAATGGGTTTGAGTATTATTGCATTGGTAGATAAAGAAAGATAGAAGAAAACACCCCTGAATATTAAATAGGGGCGCATAATTTTGCGCCTTTTAATTAAGAACATATCACTTTATTATTCCTTGTGAAAGGAAATAAATTGATAATTTGTGGGAACAAAAATGTCTGGAGAAACAAAAGGAAATCTTAAACAACAAACAAAGAAAGGATTATACTGGAGCTTTTTCAATCAGTTCGCAAATTATGGAATGCAGTTTTGTGTCGGAATTGTTATGGCACGACTGTTATCGCCGTCTGATTATGGAATAACAGCTTTACCAGCGGTGTTTATGGCTGTGGCAGCAGTTCTTCAAGATTGTGGAATGGGTGGAGCTTTGATAAGGAAAGATAAAATAGAAGAATGTGATCTTTCTACGGCATTTTACTATAGTATAGGAGTTGGAATATTCATGTATCTGATTCTATTTTTCTCTGCATCTTGGATAGCTGAATTTTATAATACACCAGTTCTTGTTCCATTAATAAGAGTTACAGCATTAACTTTCTTGTGGGGACCTTTAAGTACGGTGCAGTATGTACTGTTAAAAAGACAGTTGGATTTTAAAACTCCAACAAAGATATCTATAATTACAAAAATTATTTCTGCTATTATTGGCATTACAATGGCGTTTTGTGGTTATGGATTATGGGCACTTGTAGTTTCCGGAGTTCTTTCCAGTTTTATGGGACTTGTTATTGTATGGTGTATAGTAAGATGGTGTCCTCGAACAGGGTGGTCTAAAAAGTCGTTCAAATATCTTTGGGATTATGGCAATAAGATGATGGCATCATCATTGTTAGATACATTATATAATAATATTGCACCGGTTTTTATTGGAAAATTTTATAGTCCGGCAGAACTAGGTGTTTATAACCGGGCGCAGGGATATGCTCAGATGCCATCGCAGAATGTGACAGGAGTAATACAAAATGTGACCTTCCCAGTATTGAGCAAGATGCAGGATGACAACGAAAGGCTCGCACACAATTACCGCAAGATGCTGAAGGCAACAGCTTTTATCATCTTTCCTGTAATGATGATGCTGTCGGCACTGGCACATCCGTTGGTCATCACATTGGTTACGGCTAAGTGGGAAGCGTGCGTGATACTGCTCCAGATAATTTGTTTTCAGTTCATGTGGTATCCCGTGCATGCGATAAACCTCAATCTGCTTCAGGTGAAGGGACGGTCAGATCTGTTTTTACGCCTTGAGATCATAAAAAAAATAGTGGGGGTGTCAATCCTCACAATAACATTGCCTCATGGTTTGGTGGTGTTCTGTTGCGGCAGTGTGGTTTCTTCTCTGATAGCATTGATTATAAATACATATTATACAGGCAAACTCATAAATGTTGGATATTTCAAGCAGATGCGTGATCTTCTGCCGATAGTAGGGTTAGGCCTTGTTATGTTCGGTACGGTTCTTCTTATCACGCACATCATATCTAACATACTGATGCAGATAGTTATTGGCGGTGCTGTCGGTGCAGTGGTCTATTTAGGCGGTGCTGTCTTGTTAAGGTTCAGCGAGCTGGAAGATGTGAAATACATGTTGAGAAGAAATAAGTAAAAAGATAGCGATATATAGAATAAAAAAACAAACTGTTATGGATAACAAAACTATCACGGTGACATCACCCTTGTTGCCGGATCTTGACGAATTCAATGCGATGCTTAAGGAAATATGGGCAAGCAAGTGGATTACTAACAACGGCACGTTTCACAAGCAGCTGGAAAGAGAGCTTGCGGCCTATCTGAAAGTCCCCTATATAAGTCTTTTCACAAACGGTACGCTGCCGCTCATAACGGCATTGCAGGCTCTGCGCATAACAGGCGAGGTGATAACCACACCGTACAGTTTTGTGGCGACGACACACAGCCTCTGGTGGAACGGTATAAAGCCGGTGTTTGTAGACATCGATCCGGCGACAGGCAATATTGACCCAGACAGGATTGAGGCTGCCATCACACCGAAAACAACGGCGATAATGCCGGTGCATGTGTATGGTAAGCCATGCAACACAAAACGCATAAAGGAGATTGCCGACACTTACGGACTGAAAGTGATATATGACGCGGCGCACGCTTTCGGTGTGGAAGTCGATGGAGAGAGTGTGCTTAATGCAGGAGATCTGTCAACGCTGAGTTTCCATGCAACGAAAGTGTACAACACCGTTGAGGGCGGTGCGCTTGTTATGCATGACGCGGAGACAAAAAAGCGTATAGACTATCTGAAGAACTTTGGGTTTGCCAATGAGGTGACGGTGGTAGGACCTGGCATCAACAGCAAGATGGATGAGGTGCGTTCGGCTTACGGATTGCTCAATCTCCGTCAGGTGGATGCGGCGATAGAGGCACGCCATCAGGTGGCAATAAAATACCGTGAGGCTCTGCGTCCGGTGGCAGGTATAACATTCTTCGACGATATGCCGGGAGTGAAACACAACTATTCTTATTTCCCGATATTCGTTGATGCAGAGAAATACGGCATGACGCGTGACGAGCTTTATTTCAAGATGAAAGAGCATAACGTCCTTGGCCGCCGTTACTTCTATCCGCTAATCAGCGAGTTCTCCACATATAGAGGATTGGAGAGCGCACGGCCGGAGAATCTTCCGAATGCGCACAGAATGGCGGAGACTGTTATTTGTCTGCCGATGCATCATGCGTTGGATAGTAGGGATATAGAGAGAGTTTTGTTAACTATAATTAAATAATAATGAAAGATATATATATATTGGGAGTCGGACACAATACGGTTGTTTATATAGATTTAGCTGAGGCTTGTGGATATCACATAAAAGGGCTGTATCACTATAATCGTGAACGAACCGGTGAAATTTATTATGGTTATAAGATCTTGGGATCATTTGATGATTTGTTCTCTTTTAAATCATTGGAGAATATGAACTTTGCATTAAGTCAGGGAGATAATAAAATAAGAAGTGAGCTTTTTTATAAAATATTACATGCAAAAGGAACAATACCAACATTGATACATCCTACAGCAACTGTTTCCTGTCGTGCTAAATTAGGAGTTGGAGTTATCGTACATATAAATTCAGTAGTTCATCCAGATACTTCTATAGGAGATGATACTGTTTTATCTTACAATACAAGTTTAACTCACTCTTCTCATATAGGAAACCATTGCTATTTGGCTTTTAATTCACATGTTGGAGCTTATACTAAAGTGGATGATTTCGTATTTATGGGAATCGGTTCTATTTCAATATCTGGGAAAGTTGACGTAATAGGAAAAAAATCTTTTATAGGAGCTGGTGCATTGTTGACAAAAAGTGTAGAACCGGGTTGTGTAATGGTTGGTAGCCCTGCGCGTATTTTAAAGAAATTAAATGATAATGAATAAAGCACGTAATTCCAATATTGAACTGTACAGGATAATTGTGATGTTTTTTATCGTATCGCATCATTATCTTGTGAATTCGGGCTTACTTCCTGTTATTGAGAATCTCACCTCCCCCCCGGTAATGAATTATCGTTTAAGGTGTGTTTTTTCTATCTGTTTGGAATGTGGGGCAAGACGGGCATCAACTGTTTCGTTCTTATTACAGGGTATTTCATGTGTAAGTCGCAAATAACGTTGAGAAAATTCCTGAAGCTGCTCCTGCAAATAGAATTCTATAACATATTGATAAATGCGGTATTTGTCCTGACAGGTTATAAATCCTTCGGATTAAACGTATTATATGAGATGTTTTGGCCTATAAAAAGTGTTGCGGACGGTTTTACATCATGCTTCTTGCTTTTCTATCTGTGCATACCTTTTCTGAATGCGCTTGTACATAATCTGGACAAGAAAAGGCATCTGGCTCTTATAGGTTTGTGTCTGTTCATTTATACAGTATTAGGAACGACATTAAGAATACGCGTTACGATGAATTATGTCACGTGGTTTTGCGTTCTTTACTTTATATCTTCTTACATCAGGATGTATGGCTTGGAATATGGTAATCTGAAAATCAGATGGGGATGGATGTCCTTCATCTCAATTGTAATTTCTGCGGCAAGTGTCCTGGTTTTCTCTACAATGACTGATACTCCCGGCCGGGAGTTCATTCTGGTTGCGGACTCTAACCATATTATGGCCGTTATCACATCCGTATGCCTGTTTATGTATTTCAAGGATTTACCGATAAGGAACAGCCGCTTTATCAATACTGTCGCCTCATGTATGTTCGGTGTCCTGTTGATTCACGCAAACAGCGACACCATGCGGCAGTGGCTGTGGCGGGACCTGTTGGACAATGTCGGATGGTTCGCAACCGATTATGCTGTAGTGCATGCATTGGCAAGTGTGGCAGGGATATTTGTCATATGTGTAGTGATTGACTTCCTTAGACAGAAACTTGTGGAAGAACATCTGTTTAAATAGTATATTTTAATGGGAACTTATATATTGTTAGGAGCTGCAGGAGGTTATATTTCCGGAGCACCGATTTACCATAGAAATAAAGCACTGTATATGCGGCAGCAGGGCTGGAATGTTTATTATATTTCCTGTTGTAGCGGTGAAATTTATGTAAAAGGATTAGAGCAATTTGTTATAGGCGTTTATTCATTTTTATGCATGAACGCATATTTGTTCCCTCGTAAAAGACAAGATAAGCTTATAGATGTCATAATAAAACAAATTCCAAATGTTGGAAAAAATGTGGTTATTGAGACAGGAACTTATTATACCGCTTATTGGGGAGAATTATTGGCAAAGCGATTAAATGCGAAACATGTAATTGTATATCTTGATGAACATAATGATGGAATAACTCGTAGAGAAGCGGATTTTTTTCATTTTAAGTTTATAAGAAATGAATTGGCATGTATCAGTAAGAAGGCTATGATTGAGATATTTTCCCCGTTTTGGAATGTAAATGAGGCTAATGCGGTAGAACTTCCTTGTTATTGCAGTAACTCATTGGATGATTATAAAAATGATATAGAGGGTTTGATATGCAGTAAAGATTATAATGTTGGATATATAGGCCGGTTAGAAAAACCTGCTCTAAAGGCTGTCATATCCGCTTTGAAGGATTTTGTCCGTTTGATAGGAGATAAACATATAGCGTTGATATGTTTTGGTGGTGCGGAAGAAAGTGTTGTAAATGAAATAAATGAAATGATATCAAATATTCCGAATGTTTCGTTATTTATTTCAGGGTACATATATCCTATTCCATTAAACGCAATAAAAAAATGTGATATATTTTTTTCTTCTGCAGGTAGTGCTAAAGTGTCAGTCAAGGCTGAAATCCCTACTGTTAAAATGAATGTTTATTCAAATAAACCCGAAGGCTTTTTGGTTAAGATATCTCCTGAATCTTTGATTAAATATTCTGATGAATATGAAGTTATCGATTACTTAAAGATTTTTTTTATTGACAATGTAATGCCTGCCATGTCTCATTATTCTTTGGATGATGAAAAACAACGAGCAAATGTATTATTAAGTTTACATGTTGAATTTTTAAAGAATACATGTAAATTAAAGGAATATTATGACATGTCATTAATACCTCTTACATTAAGGCAAAGAACAATACGAACGTTGATATCGTGCTGTGGAATGAGAATTTTACCGTATATAAAATCATTGATTAAATGAAGTCAATAACATTTTTAATGCCACCTTTTCAATATTCTCCAGTAGGTGGATTTAAAGTTATATTGCAATATGCGAATAAATTGTCAGCAGATGGGTATGATGTGCGTATTGTTTATGCGGATTCAACGAAATATAAAAAAATACCTTTAAAGATTAAATTGAAACTGTTGATTAAAAGTTTATTGTTTAAACTGAATATTCTGAAAAGAACAGTAAGAATATGGTTCCCATTGAATGAACAGGTTAAAGAATACAATGTCTATAGTTTAGATTATATAAATGTTCCAAAATCAGATTTGTATGTTTGTACGGCGGTGGATACAGCCTACTTCTTAGATAAATATCCAATTTGCGAGACAAGAAAATATTATTTTATTCAAGATTATGAAAAATGGGGCAGGACAGATAGTGAAGTAAGAGAAACATACCATTATAGATTAAATAAAATAGTTATATCAAGATGGCTTAAAAACATTTTGGAAAATGAAGAACATGTAGATTGTTCTTTAGTTCCTAATGGCTTTAATTGTAAGGAGTTTTATTTAACAATACCAGTCGAACAAAAGGATAAGTATATATTATCTTTATTATACCACGAAGCTGACAGAAAGGACTGTAAAACTGCTTTTGCTGCTATCGATATCGTTAAAAATAGGTTTCCACAGCTTCAGGTTAATATTTTTGGAACACCAGCTCGTCCAATATGCTTACCTGAATGGTATAATTATTATTGTAATCCTTCTAAAGAGGCACATCTTAAAATTAATAATGAATCAGCTATTTATGTTGCTTCAAGTAAAGAAGAAGGCTGGGGGTTGACGATTGGTGAAGCTATGTTGTGTGGTCAGGCTGTTGCATGTACAGATAATAGAGGTTATAAGGAAATGGCAAAAGACAAATTGACCGCATTATTGTCTCCGGTAGGAAATGCGGAGGCTTTAGCTACAAATATAATTTATTTAATCGAGAATGATGAGGAGAGGAGAAAAATAGCATTAAATGGTCTGTCATTTATAAAACAGCTCTCCGAGGACAAATCATACAAGTTATTTAAGTCTGCGTTAAACATACAATGAAAAATATTGCGGTGAGAGACACCTCATTGGACAATGTATGTGCCATAATGATAATATATATGATTTATGGACATGTGTGTTTGTGGTGTGGAGTGAAACAAAATGAGATATTAACAAGGTGCTTGTACTTTTTTATGCCATGGTTCTTTTTTAAAAGCGGTATGTTTTTTAGAGAAGAACCGGTAAGGCAAACTTTATTAAAGGGAATAAAACGGCTCGTAGTTCCATATATAATTTTTTCAATTATTGGGCAATTTGTATTTTGGATTATGTGGATATTGCAAGGGCGTGAAGTAAATATCGATTACATCTTAAGCCCTTTAAGGACCTTATTACATGAAGGAGCGGTTGTGGGAAATTCTCCTTTGTGGTTTTTATTCACATTGTTCTTGGTCAGGTTGATTTTTATTATTATATATAAAAGGACAAAGAAAATAGTAATGGTTATAACTTTTTTAAGTGTTGTTGTACCGTTTGTTTTGTGCCTTAATAAATTTCATGATTTTTATTACATCTCCAACGTTTGTAGCGGATTGTTTTTTTATATAATGGGATTTTATTTAAAAGACAAGCAATATGAAATGAAATATATGGTTCTAGGACTGTTATTTTATTTGTTGTATGTAATTTATTACCCTTCTTACTTTGATTTTCGTTCAAACCAGATTAATCCTTCGTTCTATATTTTATGTTTTTTATCATGTATTGGCGGCATTATTGTTTATAACAATATATTTAAGAGACTTTTTTCTAATTTTAAAATATTAGAGTATATTGGCAGGAACTCTATGTCGTATTACGTTTTACATTGGATTGTCTTGGGAGTAATGTCAATTTTATTTAAGTATATATTAAATTTTGAAGACGGTTATCTGCTTTTTAGTATATATCTTATTTCAAATATATTACTGTTGCCGTTATTGGATGTGTTTATAAGTAAGAAGTTTAAATGGGTTCTTGGTAAATAAAGATTGTCAAATCATGAATAATTATTCTTTGGATAACATTTTTGGACTGCAGAATCGAAAATTATATATGGGAATATCCATATTATGGATAATATGCTACCATTTTTATCTTGTCACACAATCTTTTTTTGATGAAAACCTTTACTTCCTCAAGTTATTGTTTAGAAATGGTTATGTGGGTGTAGATGTGTTTTTTATATTATCCTCTTATGGATTGTGTTGTTCTTTAGAGCGTAGCTCAATAAGAAAATACTATAAAAAAAGATTCTTTAGAATAATTCCAATTTATGTTATATTTTTAGTGGTTTGTAAATTCTTATTGCATATTGATAAAGGTTTCTTTTATGATAGTTTTTTACAGATGAGTAGCCTTTCTATATTTAATACACAATTTACGAAACCTGTAAGTATGGGTGGCGAATGGTTTGTTCCTGCGATTATAAATCTTTACATAGTATTCCCGATTATATATAAAGTAATAAAGTTAATTCTTAATAAATACAGCTATGGTGGATACGTTGTAATTATTTTAATTATTTTATCGACTGAATTTTTAAGAGATTACATTTCTCCTAATTATGTTGTACGTTTTCCTATTATCGTGTGTGGTGTTTTAACATATTTATATCTGAAAAAAGGTGACTATAAAAAATTATGCCATGTATATTTTCTTATGATCATTTTTGCATTTATTATGGTAAGAACTAATGTAATTTTGTCTCTTATAGTTCCAATTGTTTTAAAATATTTGAATGACATGGATTTTAAATCAGATAACAGGTTACTTGACTTTTGTGGAACAATAAGTTTTGAATTGTATTTATCTCATGTTATTCCAATGAACTTTTGTTCTGATAAAAACATCTTACATTCTTTTGCTATAATGTTTTTTGGTACATTGATTCTATGTTTTGTTTTTGTAAAGGTGAATTCTCTTGTGAGGAAATTTAATTAATATGAGATATACATTTTTATTGCCTGCCTATAAAAAATCTTTTTTAGATAAGGCTATTCGTAGTATATTAAACCAGACATATACGGATTTCAAAATCATAATAAGTGATGATTGCTCTCCAGAAGATTTATATTCAGTTGTAAAAGAATTTTCTGACGATACACGCTTGACATATAGACGAAATGAAAAAAACATTGGAGGAACAAGTCTTGTCGCTCATTGGAATATGTTGTTGGATTTATGTGATACAGATTATTTTATATTGGCAAGTGATGATGATTTGTATTTACCTCATTTCTTAGAGGAGATAGATAAATTGGTGGAAAAATATCCAACAGTTGATTTATTTCACTCACGGGCACAATGTATTAATGGGAAGGATGAGATTTTTAAAATAGATCCATTGTATAAGGAATATGTCACACAATTAGAATATTTTGAACAATTGGATTATTATAATCATATCGAGTGTATCGCTAACTATGTGTTTAAAACAGAAGTATTAAAAAAGAAAGGTGGATTTGTCGATTTTCCATTGGCATGGTCTTCTGATACTGCAACGTGTAATATAATGGCTGTAAATGGAGTCGTAAACACTTCTGGTGTATATTTTTCTTTTAGAATGTCTGGTTTGAATATTTCATCTCAACCGATAGAGAATAAAGAAATATCAAGGCTAAAATTCAAGGCTTTTTGTGAATATGATGCTTTCATGTCAGAGATATTGAAAAATCTTAAAATTGGTGACAGCTTGTTGGAAAAAACTACTTATGACCGGGTCTGTAAGCAGCACACAAGAAGAATGTCCGGACTTATAGCATGGCAGTCCGTCAATTTATCATTTATTGAATTTGTTTCTTATTTAAAAAGATATAAGAAGAAAGGATATATCGACAGTTTATTTATAATAGTAAAGAAATGGCTCGTTTCAAGATTAAAGCGATAATGACATTGTTAATGACGATAAAGATTTGGTTTCTCAATAATTTTAAACATGTGAAAATAAGTGTTGGAAAAAATTGTATCATTAAAAATCTAAAGTTGGCAAGTTGTGGCTCAGGAAATGTTATTAACTTAGGTGATAATGTCATTTTGAAAAACGTTTCGATAAAGATTTTTGGAAATAATAATCTTATTGAGATAAATAATTGTAATAATTTATCTGAAGTCAGATTCGTAATGGAAGATAATGAAAATAGGATAGAAATCGGAGAGAATACATATATAGGAGAGGAGACCTTATTAGCAGCATTAGAAGGGAAGAAAATAAAAATAGGATCGAAGTGTATGATTTCTGGCTTTTGTGAATTCCGAACTTCAGATAGTCATAGTGTATTGAATGGAGAAGGACGGAGAATAAATCTATCCAAGGATATTATAATTAATGATCATTGTTGGATTGGAACTCAATGCTTGATTCTGAAAGGAGTTAACATGCCTTCAGATTGTGTTATTGCAGCGAGATCTTTGGTTTTAGAGATGAAGGTAGATGTAAAGGCTGGAACATTGATTGGCGGTTCTCCTGCAAAAATCTTAAAAAAAGATATTAATTGGCACAAAGAACGAATATAAATAAACAGATATTCTCATGGAAATAGCATTATGTCATGATGAAAAATATGCTCCCTACGGTACTGTTGTAATGTCTTCAGTGATGCATCATAACCAAAGTGCAGATATTATTTTTCATATTTTACATACAGACCTAAGTTCGGAAAAATGTCTTGTAATTAAGGATTGGGTGGAAAGCCATCCAAATAAATCTGTAAAATTTTATAGAATGAGAAAGGAAGATTTTGCAGATTTCCCAATTGACGAGCATACATATTTAGATTATGGAGCATATATACGTTTGTTTCTTGGTGAGTGTCTCGTTGATATAGAAAAAGTATTGTATCTGGATTGCGATGTTATCGTAAACGATTCTTTGGATTGCTTATGGAACACAGGCATAAATGAATATGCTGTTGCTGGAGTCAGGGATCGTATAAATGATTATATTCGAGTTTATAACAGATTACGATATCCTTTATCGGATGGATATATAAATTCTGGAGTAATGTTGATAAATTTAAAAAAATGGAGAGACGACAGTTTCTTTGATAAAGCTAAAACTGCAGCCAAAATGAATCCAAAGATTTTGATGAATCATGACCAGGATTTAATAAATATGATATATCATGGGCAGATAAAGATGTTGCCGTTTAAATATAACCTGCTTGAATATTATTTATATACAGAAGATTGGCTGTATTTAGACAGAAAATATTATCAGGAGATAATAGAGGCTTGCAAATCCCCGACAATCATTCACTTTTGTATGCCACAGAAGCCTTGGCATTATGAATGTATAAATCCATACAAAGAGCTGTATTACAAGTATAGAGCTATGACACCGTGGCCAGGGTTAAAGTTGACTCATAAGGTGCAGTATCTTTCTAAAAAACAGAAGTTAAAACTTTTCTTGGAAAGAATGGGATTGTATAAGGTGGAGCGTAAAACGACTTTACGTAAAGATGTAAATGTAATAGAAGAAATAGATAACGTATTATTTTAATATGGAGAAAAAACGTCTTGAATATATTGACGCAATGCGTGGTGTCGCCATTCTGTTTGTAGTGTTCGGCCATATACCGGCCTATTGCTATGGGACTGCCAATGAGAACCTTTCGTCGTTCCGGGCTTTGACATCTTTGCTGCAAATGCCGATGTTCTTTTTTGTGTCAGGCTTTGTGTTGAATCCTCAAAAAATGTTAAATGGGGGGGGGTAAAATGTGGTATTCGAAATTCAGGCAGCTGATTGTCCCGGCAATGTTTTTCTGTGGAATATATGTTCTGATAAATAAAACAGATATAATATATTGTCTAACGGATAAATTTAAATGCGGATATTGGTTCACTCTTACTTTATTTGAGTTTATAATAATTCAATGTCTTTGGGAGTTTATTGCGAAGACTCTTAATATAAATGACAAAAAGAAAAAATATATAATTTTGTCTGTAGTGGTAGCATTGGTATTTTATATATTGTCAATGCCAACAGTTTCAAATAGATTAGGACGTGTAAGTGGTATTGTTGGAATACCGATGTTAAGATACTATATGTATTTTGCGGCAGGGCAATTAATACGTTTGAATTTGGAGAATTTGTTTCAATATAAATATCGTGATACGCTTGTATCTGTTATTATTTTTGGCTTTCTATTGTCGGCTGTTTATAATTGGTGCTTTAATGTGGAATTAAGCGGACCATTATTTCATGTCAACTTCATAATATTTGAACTGTTTGCATTATTGTCAGTTTTTGTTTTATTTTATAAAAAACGTACGTATTTCTCATCGTCATCGCGTGTATCAAAAGCAATAACTTTTATAGGACGTAGAACATTAGACATCTATCTTCTGCATTATTTTTTCTTGCCAAAAGATCTTTCCGTATTCGGACATTATTTTGTAAATCATCCGGCTCCAATATTAGAACTTGCTTTTGGAGGACTAGTTACAATACTGATTGTTGCTGTATGTCTTATTGTCAGTGAGATATTATGTCAAAGCATTTTTTGCAGAAAATGGTTGTTGGGAGCAAAATAAAAACTTATTAGAATAATGTTATCAAACTTAGAGGATAGGATAAATCTGCAATCAAAGACATTGAATGCTGTGAAGATGTTGATGATACTTTTTGTCATCTTCATTCACATGAATCCTACAACCGAGCGATGTGGAGAGGTGGCGATGTGGTGGCATTCAATTGTTGTAGTTGCAGTACCAGTATTTTTTATAATCTCCGGATATTTCTTCTTTTATAATGTAAAGGAATTTAATAGTTTTGTATATGTAACAAAACTGAAGAAGCGAGGTAGGACATTACTCATACCTTATCTATTATGGAATTTATTACCTGTATTCATAATCGTAGGAGGGAATTTGTTTTCTATAATCTTCAGAGGAAAATCTTTTGATGCACTATGTTCTTTCTTTTATGGATTATGGGATGAAGGATTGTGGCATATCTGGTGGAATAAGACTTCTGGTATGATGCCGTTTGACTCACCTTTGTGGTATGTGCGTGATCTTATGATTGTTGTTTGCCTGTCACCAATCATATATTGGTTGATAAAACGAATTGGGTTGTTGTTCCCTATAATAATTGGTATATTATATGTATCCGGTCTGTGGCCTAATGTTACTGGATTCAGCCCAACGGCATATCTGTTTTTTTCAATAGGCGCGACTTATGCGCTGAAGAATCGATTGATGATTAATATGCCACGTAAAATGAAATATATTCTGTTGATCCTTGCATTGGTTTTCTTTATCTTACAGAATGTGGAATCCGTACCTATTGTTAATAGATTATTTATTATAATATCATCATTACTATGGATTGTTGGCTTTTCTCATTTGCCGGATAAAGTTATAAATATAGTTTCGAAATATGTTTCGTCTGTGTTTTTTATTTATGCGATACATAACACTTTTGTATTGGCAAACACATCTAAAATCTTATTACGGCTCGTTGATGAAAAGGTTTGTTACTGGATATCACCTTTAATTACTATGATGCTGTGTATGGCTGCATATTTCTTATTAAAAAAGATATTACCGAGATTTACAGCATTTATTTGTGGAGGAAGAATATAATGTTAGTATAGTATATGGAAAATAAAAAACATGTTCATTATGCGTGGCTTGATGCCATAAGATTCATTGCAGCTTTCTTGGTGTTGTTGTGTCATTCAAGAAATGATTTCTTTACTAAATATAATTTTCTGGATGCAGACCAACAAGGACCAATATCGTTCTTGTTTTATCTGATTGGCCGTATGGGAAGCGAGGCTGTATTTGCTTTCTTCATTCTAAGCGGTTTCCTTGTTGGTGGTCCAGGATTAGAAAGGATATTTAAATCGACATTCGATTTGAAAAATTATACGGTGGACCGTTCTGTACGTATAATGCTGCCTTTGGTCTCTGCGATTATGATGTATCTTGTATTTGCACCTTTCGTTGGGGAAAATATTAACTGGTGGAATGTTATTGGAAATCTTTTCTCTTTACAATGTATCTTATGCGATCCTCTTGTTACTCCTTTCTGGAGTCTTAGCTATGAGGTCTGGTTCTATGTATTTTTAGCTGCATTTGCATTGGTTATGCAACGGAAGCGTTGGGGCTATCTTCTTTTTATTATTTGCTGTTTGGTATATCTTAAAATGAATGCGCTATATCTATTGATGTGGTTGATAGGAGCTGCTGCATATCTTACAAAACCAAAGAAGTTTAATAAGTGGCAATTCTTTGCAAGTATAATGTTGTTAATAGTTGCGATTGCGTTTACTCAAATGACAAAAGCAAGTAAGGCTATGTCTTTTGATTTACCGAAAATGGGAGAAGGATATAATCTTATTTTATGTATTTCTATGGAATGGTTTGTGCAGCAGGTAATTTTACTGCAACCTAAATATAAATGGTTGAAGACAATAGAAGATGCTTTCGGTAAACTTGCAAACTTCTCTTATACATTATATCTGACACATAGAATAACATTGCTTGTTATTTTTACATTGTTTCTTAAAAAAGAGAAAGCAGATTTGTCTTTACCTAACATAATGATGTTTGTGCTTATTATGTTAATATGTCTTGTTGTTGCATATATGTTTTATTATATTGCAGAGCGCCATACAAAGGATGTTAAGGTTTGGATAAAGAAAAAATTATGTTTGATTTAGTATATGAATAATCCTTATATATCTATTATCGTTCCTATATATAAAGTTGAAAACTACATTAGAGAATGCGTAGATAGTATAATCTGTCAGAAAGGTGACTGGGAACTGATACTCGTAGATGACGGTAGCCCGGACGGATGTCCTGCAATATGTGATGAGTATGCAGCGAAAGATGAGCGTGTGCGGGTGATACATAAAGAGAACGGTGGTGTCTCTACAGCGCGTAATGTCGGATTGGATGTTGCGCGTGGAGAATGGATCTGGTTTGTGGATGGGGACGATTTTATAAAAGATTATTCAATACCACAGATTTTGTCGTATATAAATAAATATTCGGATTGTGATTTGGTACAAATGGGAATGCTGTATTTTACGAATGGTTCTTATAATAATAAAGTTTCTGTAAAAGAATATTTGAGTAAGGACAAGAATGATTTTTTGTTGCAGAATGTTTGCTTTCACAATCCACGAATGTTATTTAAGAGATCCTTAATAGAAGAAAATAAAATAAGATTCACATGTGGTATTAAGATAGCAGAAGATCAGGAGTTTCAACTTAAATGTATGATGAAATGCAACTATCCGATACAGCTTCCAATAGAATCATATGTTTATAGACAACGTTTAGACTCAGCAACACACAATTCTGATACGGAAAAACGAATTGTTGATGACACATTGGTAGTATTGGATAATATTTACAATTATATTGTATCAAACAATATTTCTGCAGAGGGTTGGTTACAAAACAGATTGCTGATTATGGTAAGGAGTTTATTATATGCGGCATCTAAAGTTAAGGATTTAGATAAAAAATATGTTAAAAATAAGTTGCGCGTTTTGATATTAAAGTATAGGGAATCAGGTTTTCATTGCTTTAATACTCCAAAAATTTATATTGCAAATTTTAATGTCACGTTATATTTCTTATTGAATAAGATGTATTTAAGGATTAAGGGATTGAATTAAATTATAAAAAAGATGATACCGAAACTTATACATTATTCTTGGTTTAGTGGCGATCCGTATCCGGAATTTCTGAAAGAGTGTATGGACACATGGAAGAAGGTCTTGCCTGACTATGAGTTCATGTTGTGGGATGCGAAGAAGTTGGCGGAATGTAATAATGTGTTCGCAAACGAGGCTGTGAGTGTAAGAAAGTGGGCATTTGCCGCTGATTTCGTAAGGTTGTATGCCGTATATCATTATGGCGGAATCTGGCTTGATACGGATGTCGACATGTTTAAGTCATTCGATCCTTTCCTGAACGACGGTATGTTCATCGGACGCGAGTATTATGTGCATCATGCGCAAGGAAAAGAGGATTTTACCGCGTTGACTTCTCATTGTTTCGGTGCAGAGAAAGAACATCCGTTTATCAAGGAGAGTCTTGAGTATTATGAGCACAGGCATTTCATACGTTCACACAATGATAAACTGCCACAGGAATTGCGGTATGATATGACAATCATTCCTATTGTACAGATGCGTTTGGCGGAGAATTATGGGTTTGATTCGAGAAACAGTGTGAATAAACTACAGGTGTTGAGTAATGGTGTGCATGTATATCCGTATCAGTGGTTTGACCAGCCGGGATATACTTCTATGAAAGATGTGGTTTGTATTCATCGTGTGGCGCAAAGCTGGAATCCGAAAGCAAGAGGACTGACACTTAGAGATATTACAAACCCAAAGAAAAAAACATTGGGCTACAGAAAAATGGAATTGCAAAAGAAACTGTCTGATTTTATATTGAAGTTATGATGAAGATATTATATATCTTAAAACATAATCCATGGGGGATTGGTGGCGGTTGTTACGCATGCCGTAATTATCTGGAGCTTTTCTCGGAAATATTCAAGGACGCACATTTTGATGTACTTATATGTGATGAGTATCTAAAGAATGTAAAGCTTACGGATTTCGCTAATTGCAGATTTATTCCTGTTGTTCCACGTTCGAGATTTGGGAAATATATGTCGCCACTGACCGGTGTATTGCACAGACATAATGATGTTGCAAAGCAAATGATTGCGGAGAATGACTATGATTACTGTATATTCGATCATAACAGTATTGCAGGGTCTCTTGTAGATGATTGCAGAAAAGCTGGGATAAAAACAATTGTTCTTAATCATAACTGTGAGCAGGAGTATTTTCGTGATAATAACAGTAGGATAAAGAATCTGTTGTTATTGCCTGTGGTCAGAAGGAATGAAAGACATTCGTATAAGGAATGTGATTATAATATCTTCCTGACGGAAGAGGATGAAGCCACGTTTAAGAAATTGTATGGCAGTTCGGAAACGAAATGTATAGTCGGCGGATGCTTTCTGAGAAAAGGTGAAAAGATAAACGTAGAGGATGACAGACCTTTTGATAAGGAGAATCCGAAGATTGTGATAAGTGGTACCATGGGGAATGTCCAGAACCTTGATGGGATAAATTATTTCCTCGATGAACTGTACAGATATGTTCCTGAGAATATTAATGTTGTGCTTACAGGGCGTAATCCTACAGAAGAGCTAAAAGAAAAGGTCGCGAAATATAATAATGTTACGATTATAGAAAATCCGGAAAATATATTGGATATTGTCGGGCAATGTGATATCTTTGTATGTCCTACACGTCTTGGTGGTGGAATGAAGCTAAGAATTATAGATGGACTGAGATGTGGATTGCCTGTTATTGCTCATAAGGTGTCGGCAAGAGGATATACACATTTTATGAAGAATGGTATAGTCGGACAGTTTGACTCTCCTGAAGAGTTTAAGGATTGTTTAGAAAAGACTTTGACAGACATAAAGTCTGGAATAGATAGATATAAGATAAAAGGTGAAGCAGAGAACTTCTTTTGCTTTGATTCTGCGATGAATAGAGTAAAGAAAATAATAATTGAATAAAAAGTATGGCAAATATATTGACATATATAAAACGTAATTGGTTTGAATTGTTGATAACATTCTGTCTTTTCAGCAATTTGTATCCATATACTTTTCCTTCGTATATATATTATATAGGTATATTGCTTATAATGTATAAGATGACACGTTATCAAGTACGGTTTGTAAGCAAAAATGTGATATATGTGTTCTTTATATTGGCAATATGGTTGTCAACAATTATCAATGCTGTATATGATATTCGTCCTATATTATATACGTTGATATTGATAGTAGCTGCACCGTTTATAACCGGAGTGAAATGGCACCTGTATAAGAAGAAGCTATTGCATAATATATTTATAGGTTTTGCTTGCACTGTGGTCGTAAGTCTTGTCGCAAAATTTCAGGGCGTGAATTATCAGGTGACAAAGAGACTTGGTGAGAGTATGATGCTATACGGAGGTGTAGATGAGTTCTCCGGATATGCAAAGTTTCCTATGTGGAACAGTGCTGCCGCAGCTGTTAGTATGCTGTATTTTGCGTATCTGTTGTTTAGAGAAGGTGAGAAGAAAAAGTGGACGAGAATATTTTATATAGTGATGTTTCTGGCTTCAATGTATGTTTGTATTATTTCTGCCTCACGTTCGGCATTCGGTCTTGCCGTTGTCTTGTCTGTCGCTTTATTGAAATGGTTATCGCCGAATTTTGGGAAACTCACAAAATATGTCGTGATATTCGGAGTGATTGGTGTACTGTCATTCCCATTCTTCATGGATAGTGCCACACGTATGTTGCAGAAACAAGAAACTCAGGAAGAGACTGGAGTAACATCGCGGGATTTTCTTTGGGCGCAGCGTATGGCAGAGTTTCAGTCTTCTCCTGTTTATGGCGTTGGATTTGCCGTACAGGGTACAGACGAAGATCAGACGGTAGGACGTGGTGAATCCGGATCGAGTTGGCTTTCTATCTTGGCACAGACGGGAGTAATTGGTTTTGTGATTGCTCTTATATTATGGTGCAAGACATTTACTAGATTGAGAAATATAAGGTATGATAGTGAGAATGTGCTGATATATGCATTATTCTTATTTTTTACTGTACATTCAATATTTGAGGGATATATGTTCCAGGGAGGATGGTATATGTGTGTCATATGTTGGTTGACGGTAGCTGTCGTGACCGAGGCAAAGATGTACAGAAAGTATCTGGCATGATATTTTGTGTATGAAAAAGAAGAGATTTGTTTTACTCATCTTATTTTTGGTGTTTGTTGTTGGTGAGCTGGTGTTACGTTTCGCATTCGGTTTCTGTGACGCCCTGCTTTATCGTGAAAGTGACAAATATGAATATATAGCACAGCCCAATCAGGACAGACATAGGTTCGGAGCGCACATATATTATAATTCTTATTCGCAACGTAACGGTGAACCGGATTCTACGAAGGTTAGGGTGCTGGGGCTTGGCGACTCTGTGATATTCGGTGGTACGTGGATGGACCAAGATTCGCTCGCCTCTACATTATTCTCCGAGGCGACGGGTACGCAGATGCTGAATATCTCAGCCGGAAGCTGGGGACCGGACAATTGCGCGGCATATCTGAAGGAGAAAGGAACATTTGGAGCAAGTGCTATGATTTTAGTGTGCAGCAGTCATGATGCGTATGATGTAATGACTTACGTGCCGGTGGTCGGAGTCGTACCGACATATCCAGACCGTCAGTATAAGCTGGCATGGACGGAACTTATTGATAGATATCTTGTTCCGAGAATAAGGATGATGTTTGGAAAAACAGAAGTGAAACTCGATCCTGATGAGCAGGTTGTGAAGAATAGCGAATTCAAAAATACAGTGAGGCAGAAGTCTTCATCGTTCAACAATGGTTTTGTCCAATTGTTGGATATATCACAGAAAAAAAATATTCCGATGGCAATTTATCTGCACGCAGAGAATGATGAGATAAGTGCAGGACGGTATAACGAGATGGGACAGAAAATAATAGAATGGGCTGCGGAACATGACGTGTGTCTGATAGAGGGTTTGAGAGCCGGAGAAACAGAAAATATGTATCATGACAAGATTCATTTTAATGAGGCGGGACAAAGGTTTCTTGCCACACAGATGGTGAGATTATATAAAGAATGTCTGAAACAGACTGTGAATAAAGAGGAAAAACATGTAAGATAGTCTGAATATGAAAAATAAAGGTATTGCCATATTACAGCCGGAAGTGCCTCATTATCGGGAGGAGTTTTTCGAATTGCTGGGACAGAAGTGTGAGACGATGGACGTATATGTATACAACTCGTTTGACGAAACCCGTAAGAACGGCTTTAAGATAAATACTGAAAAACTGAGACTTATTCCGAACAGACAGGTAAAGGGCTTTCTGTTTTATGACCCGAGGATGCTGTTTGACAAAAGGTATGATGTAATCGTGCTGATGCTGCACTTTGCACACATCACTACGTGGCTGCTGTTGCTCACGAAGTTTCTGCATCGAAAAAAGATAATATTGTGGGGACAGGGAATCTCAGTGAAACGTTATTTAGAGGAAGAGCACAAACCCGACTGGAAACTACGATGGCAGATGGCATTGGCTGACGGTGTGTGGCTGTATATGCAGAAGGAGTTGGAGCAATGGCGCAAGGTGTTTCCGAATAAAAAGATGGCGGCACTTGACAACACTTTGTCGGGAGTCAGCGATATGTTGGCGTATAATGGTGACAAGTTAGCACTGAAGGACAAATATGGCATAAAAGAGAAAACGATACTGATTTTTTGTGCACGATTTGAATCCAACTACCGCCGCACGGATTTGTTGGTTGAGGCTATGCAACGGTTGGACAGCAGAGAGTTCGGATTTATAATAATAGGTGCAGGAAAGAACAAACCGGATTTCAGCATGTTTGATAACGTTTATGATTTCGGCGCAGTTTATGACACGAATGTGAAGCGCGAACTGTTTGCCATAGCTGACATATATTTCCAACCAGGATGGGTGGGACTCTCTATTGTTGAGGCTATGGCTTATGGACTACCTGTTTTCACGTTCAGAAGAAGTGAACAGACTAAGCAGTGCGTGGAATACAGTTATATAAGGAATTCGCAGAACGGAATGATATTCGAAGATATGGATGAATGCGTATCTGTTATAAGCGGTATCGGACAATCTGAGATACGAAGGCTCGGAGAGAATGCGAAAGAACTGGTGAGGATGCATCTCATGCCAGCCCAGATGGCGGAGAAGGCTTATTCTGTCATAGAACAGCTTTAATATATAAAGACGTAGAATGAAAGTAATACATTATATTCCTAGTATTGACAGGTCTTCCGGGGGTACGACGGCTTATATGCAGTTGCTTGCCGATAAGCTCGGCAGACTGGTAGAGTTGCATGTGGTGAGTCATGAGTCAGACAATCCTGTAATGTTGAACAATTGTCGCATTCATTATATCAGCCGTTTTTTTTCCGGCAACATGAAACGGGAATGGCAGGCGTTGATAGAAGAAATAAAGCCTGATGTTGTGCATATAAACTGCTGTTGGATGCCAGGATGCGCGTTTGCCCAGAAATGGGCGCAGCAAATGGGTGTGAAGGTAGTGCTAAGTCCTCACGGTATGCTGGAACCGTGGATAATGGCACGCCATTACTGGACACGCAAATTGCCGGCTCTGCTGCTCTATCAGAAACGTGCGGTGGTTTGGGCTGACAGACTGCACGCCACGGCGGAGAGTGAGAAACAGAATCTGATAAAGTTGGGATATAACAACCGTATATCTGTTATTGCCAACGGCATTGACGTTGATAATGTGGAGATGAAACATTCGTGGAAGCGTAACAGGGAGATTCTGTTTCTTTCCAGGGTGCATGTGAAGAAAGGCATAAACTTCCTTATTGAGGCTGTGGCTGCGCTGAAGAGTGAGATGGAGGGCTACTGCGTGAAGATAGCCGGCGAGGGTGAGGAAAGCTATGTCAACGAGTTGCGACAGCTCGCCGCACGGCTTGGCGTTGAATATATGGTGAAGTTCACGGGTGGTGTGTATGGTGACAGCAAATGGGAACTGTTCAGGCTTGCCGATATGTTTGTGTTGCCTACACATAGCGAGAATTTCGGTATTGTTGTGGCTGAGGCTCTGGCCTGTGGTACTCCGGTCATCACGACGAAGGGTACTCCGTGGCAGGAGCTGGAGACAAATGGCTGCGGATGGTGGACGGAGATAGGTACGGAGGCACTTATTGCGGCTTTTCGTAAGTTCCTGGCATTGTCTGATGGGGAAATCGAGCGAATGGGACGCAACGGACGGAAGCTTGTTGAGGATAAGTATTCTTCGAGGAAGATGGCGGAGGATATGGTGAGGATGTATAATGAACTGCCGGAATAGTCTGGACGTGTTTTAATATTCAGGATAAGGATATGGCAAAAGTTGATCTTGCTTCATTTTCAACAGGTGATTTCGATAAGGGCGCAGGATTTGTAAAGCAGACCTTATGGTTTTTTATGAGTGCGCTGTTTGTGCGTGCTTCATGGAATCCGTTTATGGGAATAAAGATTTTTCTGCTCCGAGCCTTCGGTGCAAGAATAGGCAAAGGACTTGTAATAAAGAATAACGTCACGGTGAAGTTTCCTTGGAAACTGACCGTGGGCGAAAACTGCTGGCTCGGCGAGCATTGTTGGATAGACAATCTTGATAATGTGGTGATAGGCAGCAATGTCTGCATATCGCAGGGGGCGATGCTCCTTACCGGCAATCATGATTATACGGAGGCGTCGATGCCTTATCGCAATGCGCCGATAAGAATAGAGGACGGTGCATGGATAGGTGCGCAGGCTACTGTGTGTCCGGGTGTCACGGCTCACATGCAGTCGATACTGACAGTCGGCAGTGTGGCAACAAAGGATATGGATGAGAACTGTATTTATCAGGGAAATCCTGCTGTGTGTATAAGGAAAAGAATTATAAAGGAATAACATTGGTTTTATCTTGTTATGAAAATTTCTATAATCACTTCATGTTTTAATCGTAAGGCCACAATACGCGGAGCGATAGAAAGCGTGCTGGCTCAGGATTATGACAATACGGAGTATATTGTTGTGGATGGTGCCTCGACTGACGGATCGCTGGATGTGATAAACGAATACAACGGACGTATTGGCCGGATAATAAGCGAACCGGACCATGGCATGTATGAGGCGATAAACAAAGGGATACGTGCGGCGACAGGAGACGTGATAGGGCTGGTGCATTCTGATGACTTCATTTATGACGAGCATGTCGTGTCTGACGTCATGGGGGTGTTTGAGCGTACCGGAGCCGATTTTGTATATGCCGACGGCATTTATGTTGATGAGGAGAATACAAATAAGGTGGTGCGCAACTGGATTGGCGGACGCTACGCGAAGTGGAAAGTACGGCATGGATGGTTGCCGCTGCATCCTACGTGTTATATAAAGCGCGACGTGATGATGCGTCTCGGCCTTTACGATGAGAGTTATAAGATTGCGGCCGATACAGATCTGCTGGTGCGCTACCTTTTGGAGAACGATTTGAAAGTACACTACATGAGACGTTATGTCGTCAGGATGCGTATGGGCGGACTGAGTACCGATAACGCCAAGAGGAAAAAAATGTGGGACGAGGACATCAGAGTGTATTCGTCGCATCATTTCAAATGTCCGCAAATTACCAAGGTGGAAAAAATGTTATGGAAGGTTCCGCAGTTCATATCGGCAAAGTGGAAGTGACCGGGATTTTTTTCGAACTGTTGCAGGTGGCTGTCGGAACACGCGACAGACTGTCTGTTGTGCCGACAGAGGAAGATTGGCAGACCATATACGACATGGCTGCTCGGCAGGCTCTTATAGGCGTGTGTGCCGATGGCATTGACAGGCTTGATGCGGAGCAGAGACCTCCACGTTCGCTGGCGATGCGCTGGGCAATGACTGTAGTTCGTATTGAACAGATGAGCCGCCGTCAGAATATGCAGGCAATGGATGTGCAGCGCCGTTTTGCAAAGGCGGGCTTCCGCTCGTGCATATTCAAGGGCGTGGGAGTGGCGGCATATTATCCGCATCCGCTCAGACGGCAGGGTGGTGACATTGATATATGGCTTGAAGGCGGACGCGAAAAAATAATAAAATACATACGCGGCATATCGCCGCTTGAGACTGTGAGCTATCATCATATAGATTTCCGTATGGTGAAGGATCCGCTCATAGAAGTGCATTTCTTTCCGACGTTTCTCCTTAATCCGTTGCGCAACAGACGGATGATGGAATATTGGAAACATGAGACGCCGCGCCAAATGACCAACCGGGTGGAACTGCCGGATGGCTTGGGAGCGATAACGGCACCGACGGATGACTTGAATGTCATAGCATTGTTGGGACACATAATGCACCATTTCCTGGAGGAAGGCGTGGGGCTGCGGCAGATTGTAGATTATTATTATCTGTTGACGCGTGGCTGTGAGGCTCTGAATCGTGAGACAACGACACGGCGGCTGCGCGATTTTCACATGACAAAGTTCGCAGGTGCGGTGATGTATGTATTGAAGACCGTGTTGGACATGGATGATAAATTTATGATTGCCGTACCCGACGAAAGGGCCGGAAAGATGTTGCTGGACAATATAATGAAAGGCGGAAACTTCGGAATGTATAATGATGCTCTGAAGGCGATACGTCAGGCAGACAGCCCGTTAGGTAGTTTCTTCCGCCGTGAGCGATACAACATGAGACTGTTGCGCAATTATACGGAGGAATATTTCTCTGAGATAGCATACCGGATTTTTTTCTTTTTCTATCGTAAGTATTGGAACGGATGGCGGTTACGACACTAAAGCATGAGACCGCAGAAAGAAAAATATATACGAATATCCGCTTTCCGCTCATACTTGCAAATATGCGACTAAAAAACGTTATCCATCGTCCGGTTCTCGGCATGTACCATCCGGTGACTTGGAACGGGCTGTTTTGAACGGTGAAACAGCCTGTATTGCGAGCTGGAACGGGCTTTTTCGGACGCTCGAAAAGCACGTCTGACAACGCACTGGAAATCAGACGGTTGGACAACTCAGCATTAGTGGTCACGATTAACATAAAAATGTTAACGCAAAAAGGTGTCTTCCAACGGTCGTCGGGCGTAAGGGACATTTGCGGATATTTATAAAAATATATTTGTGAGAAAAGCTGATTTGAACTCCATCGCGCCTCAGCCCACCTCCCATGGCTGTGGCATGAAGCGGGTGTTGGTGAGTAACGGGGACGTGTCGTCTCCAGTCACTCAGATTGCGGTTACATCGTTAGTAAAGGGAGAGAGGGCTGGGAGGCACAGCCATCCTACGATGGACGAGTTTTTTCTTGTAAGGCGTGGAAGCATACGCATCACTGTGGGGGAGGATACAGAGGTGTTCGGTGCCGACGGATTCGTGAGCGTGCCTGCCGGTACCGCACATGAGATGGAGGCTGTGACCGACTGTGAGATTCTCACTATAGGATGTGCGGTGGTATAGATAAAGGCATGCGTCGTAATGATAGGGACAGACAAATCATGCCAGTAGCACTGACAAGAGGAAACAAACAGACGTCATATATTATAGATAGATTGGAATTATAAACAATAAAACTTATAAATTTATTTTTATGGAAAGAAAAGTAGCGTTGATAACAGGTATCACAGGGCAGGACGGCTCGTTCCTGGCCGAGTTCTTGCTGGACAAGGGATATGATGTGCACGGCACCATCCGCCGCTCGTCTGTGGATTTTCGTGAGCGTATAGCCCATCTTGAGGGACGTCCGCACTTCCATCTGCACTATGCCGACCTGAGCGATTCGATGAGCATGATTCAGGTTGTAGGCAGAGTGAGACCTACTGAGATATACAACCTTGCCGCGCAGAGCCATGTGCAGGTGAGCTTCGACTCGCCTGAGTTCACGGCTGATGTCGACGCCACGGGCGTGCTCCGTGTGCTTGAGGCTGTGCGTCAGTGTGGGCTTGCAGACAGTTGCCGCATCTATCAGGCGTCCACATCCGAACTTTACGGCAAGGTGGAGGAGGTTCCGCAGAACGAGAACACTCCGTTCCATCCTTACAGTCCGTATGCCGTGGCAAAACTGTACGGCTTCTGGATTGTGAAGGAGTATCGTGAGGCTTACAACATGTACTGCTGTTCCGGCATACTGTTCAACCACGAGAGTGAGCGTCGCGGAGAGACATTCGTCACACGAAAGATCACACTTGCCGCAGCGCGCATCGCGCAGGGCAAGCAGGACAAGCTGTATCTTGGAAACCTCTCTTCGTTGCGCGACTGGGGTTATGCCAAGGATTATGTGGAGTGTATGTGGCTCATCCTTCAGCAGGATAAGCCGGAGGACTTTGTCATCGCCACCGGTGTGCAGCACTCCGTACGCGAGTTCTGTTATCTCGCGTTCAAGCATGTTGGCATAGAACTCGAGTTTGTAGGCGAGGGTGAGGACGAGAAAGGCATCGACAAGGCTACCGGACGTGTGCTCGTGGAGGTGTCGAAAGACTTCTATCGTCCTACTGATGTCGTCAATCTGTGGGGCGACCCGTCCAAGGCAAAGAAGGAACTGGGCTGGAACCCGTCGAAGACCACCTTCGAGCAGCTCGTAAAGATTATGGTGGATGCCGACATGGCAAAGGTGGCTGTGGAGCGTGCCGGCGAACAGGTGAAGACAAACCTTGCCGAGTATCTGGAGAAAGGTATTGTGAAATAAGTGGATGTCCTAAATTAATTGTCGTCATATTGTGTGCCCTTGAGCGCACAGGATGACGGCAAAGATATGGATAATGTCTGATTAATTTCATAATATCGATTGATTTTGAACAGCTACTTGACGTTTTTACAATTATATAATAAGATGTTGGATAAAAACAGTAAGATTTATGTAGCCGGACATCATGGTCTGGTGGGCTCTGCCATATGGAACAATCTCATGGGCAGAGGGTATACCAATCTTGTAGGAAAATCGCATAAGGAGCTCGACCTGCTCAATCCTCTCGCAGTAAAACGTTTCTTCGACGAGGAACAGCCCGACGCCGTTGTGCTGGCGGCTGCCCATGTAGGCGGCATAATGGCAAATCTCAACTATCGCGCAGACTTCATCTATCAGAACCTGCAGATACAGCAGAATGTCATAGGCGAGAGCTACCGTCACGGGGTGAAGAAGCTGCTCTTCCTCGGCAGCACATGCATCTATCCGCGCATGGCTCCGCAGCCGATGAAGGAGGAGGCGTTGCTCACCTCCGAACTGGAATACACCAACGAGCCTTACGCCATAGCAAAGATTGCCGGTCTGAAGATGTGTGAGAGTTTCTCGCTGCAGTATGGTTGCAATTACATAGCAGTGATGCCGACCAACCTATATGGTCCTAACGACAACTTCCATCTGGAGAACAGTCATGTGCTCCCTGCCATGATCCGCAAGGTGTATCTTGCAAAATGCCTCAACGAGGGCAACTGGGATGCTGTGCGTAAGGACATCAGCCTGCGTCCGGTAGAGGGAGTGGACGGCAGCCGTTCAGATGATGAGATTCTTGCCACGCTTGCCAAATACGGCATAACGCCTGAGGCTGTGACTCTTTGGGGCACCGGCAGTCCGATGCGTGAGTTCCTTTGGAGTGAGGAGATGGCGGACGCCAGTGTGCACGTGCTTCTGAATGTTGATTTCAAGGATACATACAAACCCGGTGACAAGGAAATACGCAACTGCCACATCAATGTGGGAACAGGTAAGGAACTGTCCATACGTGAGGTGGCAGAGAAGGTCGTGGCGGAAATCGGCTTCCATGGCGAACTGCGTTGGGATGCTTCCAAACCTGACGGCACTCCGCGCAAGCTGACTGATGTCACCAAACTCCACAATCTCGGATGGCATCATAAGGTGGAGATAGACGAAGGCATCCACAGGCTCTACGAGTGGTATCAGAAAGGCATCTGCATCAATCATAAGAACTCCTGATATTTTCGTCTCACGACAATATCGTTATGTCTCCGCATCCCGCGCGCATCTGCCGTCCGGGATGCGGATTTTTTTTATTCTATAAGCCAGATGAACAAGACGAATACTGCTCCAGGTTTGCCATGGCGAGAAGGTGCACAAAAGCGAATCCTTACCTTTACTTCTCCTTATCACAGAACACCATTAACAGGTCTGTGGAATAAAACATTTTTTCGGGAAGCTCATCCTTGCTGCCTTCATATTTATAGAAGTGTGTATAAATCTCCGGGCTTACATAATCAAGTGTGTTGTACGTAAAGCCGTCGGAGACAAAAGGATGGTCTGTGGCATGTTCTTTTCCGTATTGCTCCATCAGTTCTCTCAGGCTTCTGACGAGCTTGCTTTTAAGGCATACTTTTGAGAATACGGAAGGGATGCCTGTCCCTTTTTTGCCTGCTTTCCTATCATACTGCTGACAAATGTCCACGCTCCCGTCCCCGAAATCCAACGTGTTTATCTTCACTATAAGTTCCTTGTATATGCCATACCTCTTTGAGATGTCGTCCATGACACACTTCAGTCCGCTCATCATGTCCTCTAAGGACATGTGGCAGCCGAGGGTCTCAAGATTCTCGTCCTTGCAGTCTATTCGTATAGAATGAGCCAGACCGTCCTCGTCGGCTGTATATACCTCAATCGTATTGCCTGTCTTTTTCCCATATTTATAAAAGGAATAGTCTGTCATTTTGTTAAATACATCCTTATGAATACGGTCATAATACGTTGAGTCAATCTTCACCGATATTGCCTGCACATTGTCGTCCGATGTACGGGCATACGTCTCTGCAACAACGATGAGGTAGAGTAATATCATTAAAAATCTTACTTGTCGCATATCTTTTGTTATTCTAATTGTCATGATGCCGGTATATAAACGTTGGATTGCATCCTTCCTTTTCTCGCCATTGCAAGCCTGAAGCAGTCTTCGTCTTGTTCATCTGGCTTATCGAAAACGTTCGCTTGCGCGCACCTTTTCTCGCCATGACATAGTTCAAGCGAGCTTGACTCTGTTCATCTGGCTTATCGAAAACGTTCATTAAAGCCGGAACTTATTTCCTTTCTACAAATTCTATTATATAGTCCCATGAATAAATCATCTTCTCGGGAAGCGTCTCCTTATCACCCTTATATCCGTAAGACCTGACATAAGCGTCAGGACTCAAATAATTCCATCGCGCAAAATCGGAATGCCCGCAATCCTCGAACTCCATCCCATACTCTTTCATCATATCCTTTATGCTCCTGAATATCCCGCTCTCGAGAAAGACTCTTTTGAATAAAGAAAAATCATGTCTTATCTTATGACGCTTCTTGTCATATATACGGCAGAGCTCAACACTTTCCTCTCCGAAGTCAAGTGTATTTACCCATATCTGGAATCTTTTCCTTATGCCGTACCGCTTGTTGGCATCTGCCACAACATATCTCAGCCCGCGCATTACATCATCAAGCGTCATATATCCGGTGAAATCACTGTCTGACACATCGAACCGTACCTCATCTGCACTTGAGCCGTCATTTCCCAAGACATTGTTTGTCAGCCATGTCTTTTCTCCATTCTTATAGTAGTGATAATATATGTTGTACATGTAAGCGTACACAGTATCGCTTCTTGATATTTGTTCTTCCTCCTCTTTCATTTTTATGCGAGGATAGATGATGGAGTCAATCCTCACTGTTACAACATCCTCACTGTCATCAGGCGTCTGGGCATCCGTCTCTGCAATAAAGCAGAGACAGAACAGCACTGTTGTTAATAATCTTAATTGTCGCATATATTTGTATGGTTTGACGTGAGTCTGATGAAATATATCAGTATGTGAACTTTGTTGTTGACTGAATTTATTGTGTCATTATCGTTCGCTTGCGCGCACCTTTTCTCGCCATGACATAGTTCAAGCGAGCTTGACTCTGTTCATCTGGCTTATCGAAAACGTTCTTAATCATAAAGAATTACAGACGATAATCGTCGTGTTCACTTATTACAAAGGTACGGAATTATTTTGTATGGCGTATGACTTCTTACGTTTTTTTAGGCGGTGATGGGAAAATGCATTTTCCAGCCTCTCACTCAGATAGAGTGTTCAAGGCATTGTCCATTATGCTCTTGAGAAAACGATGGCGGTCGCCACCACGATGTTTGCATTATATATATTCAAGGTCGCACGTACGCTTTCCTCCCTTTTGCCGGGCAGGACGGAGCGTGGGTGAACTTATCCCGGTGTTGTCCGCCCATGCAAAAGCAGAATACAGGCAGCCAGACATGCGTGCGGAATCAGTCTGAACTGTGATGGGTTTCGGCGTAATCATGAATCGTTCATGTCTCGTTTTCCTTTCACGCCGTTCTGTTTCCTGAACTGGTTAGGTGTCATTCCAGTCATTTTCCTGAACACCCTGTTGAAGTGCGGCACGTCGTTGAATCCGCTTTTGTAGCAGCACTCCGCCACGGTGTATTTCTTTGACATCAGCAGGTCACACGCCTCACGCACTCTTCGTTTTGTGAGATAGCTGATGATGGTTGTGCCGGTATGCCGCTTGAATGTCGAGCAGACAATGCTGCGGTTCATCTTCATGTGCGCGGCAATCATGTCAATGGTGATGTCCTTCGGGAAGTTACAGTTTATGAATGTCTTTATTTTCTTGGCTTTCTCTGCCGGTGACGTGTCTTTCAGATGGTGGCGGGCATATGTGAGGTCTCTGCTTTTCAGTATTGCGGTCAGCAGAAATATCAGTGTGCTCATTCTTTCAGCCTCAGTCTCATCCTCCATCCTTCTTAGGCATGCGCCTATAAATTCACTGTCTTTGTTGCCGAACATGACCGATTGCTCCATGCGTCCGTACCGCTCTGCAAGCACATTATATTCGGGGATGATTCCTGCGAGCCGTTCGGGCAGGTCTGCGGGAAATATTATTGTGATGTTCTCTATGTTGCCCTCGCTGTCGGTGTCGTCTGGATTGAATATCCACTGGTGCGGCATACCGGGAACAATCAGCCATATTTCTCCAGCCTTGAACTTCTCGCGTGTGTCGCCGATGATGCGTTCGCCGCTGCCGGAGATTATGTACGTCATTTCCCATGAGTTCGAGCTGTGCAGCCTTATCTGTTCTGTAGGCTTTATGCGCACATGGTCGTATATGAGTGTCTCGTTTGTGTCTGTGTGTCGCATGACTGCAAATATACGACAAGTATTTTATATGATACGACAAATTTAGCATGAATATTCATTCTACCTTTGTATAAGATAAGCTGCACTCGGCAGTGTAAGAGCAAGCTCTCACTGCACTCGCCTTGCATTATCTTTGTAAAAAAATAAAACAGAAATGAACAGTAGAGATAACATATACCTTGCCTCCAAACCCAGATACGAGATTCTTGACGGACTCCGTGGGGTCGCGGCTTTGCTCATAGTGGCATATCATCTTTTTGAGACTTACAGCACCGGACCTGCCGGTCAGATTATAAACCATGGCTATCTCGCTGTGGATTTCTTCTTCGTTCTTTCAGGTTTTGTCATCGGATATGCCTATGACGACCGCTGGGACAGAATGTCTGTATGGAGCTTCTTCAAGCGTCGTGTCATAAGGCTGCATCCTATGGTTGTTTACGGTTGCGCCTTTGGTGCGCTTATGTTTTATTTCACGGGATGTCAGGACCAGTTCCCTCTTGTCGACCAGACTCCTTGGTGGATGCTGATACTTGTCTTCCTGTGGTGCTGCACCATCGTTCCCATGCCCGCTTCGTGGGACATACGCGGATGGGCGGAGACCAATCCGCTGAACGGACCGGTGTGGTCCTTGCAATGGGAGTATCTTGCCAATATTCTTTACGCACTTGTCATACGCAGGTTTACAAAACTGTGGCTCTCGGTGTGTGTGGTGCTTTTCGGTGTGATGACGCTGCTTCTTTGCCTCAATGTAGACTGGCTGGGAGTGTGGGAAAACCGCACCGCTGAGGCTTTCACTGTGATAGGCGGATGGAGTCTGTCGCCGGACCAGCTCCTTATAGGCAGCACCCGACTGCTTTATCCGTTCTTTGCCGGACTGCTTCTCTCTCGCGCAAACAGGCTCATAAAGGTGAGAGGAGGCTTCTGGCTGTGCTCGGCACTGATAGCCGCAGTCCCCGTGATGCCGCGTGTGGGAGGTGCGGACAGTTTATGGATGAACGGAGTTTATGAGGCTGTTGTCATATTGCTGCTGTTCCCCTCTATTGTATCCGTGGGAGCGGGAAGCCGCGTTACAGGTCGCTCTTCTGCCGTATGCAGGTTTTTCGGAGAGTTGTCCTATCCGCTTTACATCACCCATTTCCCGCTGGTATATCTTCAGAAGTCGTGGGTTTATTATCATCCCGACGCGCCGCTGTCTGCACATGTGGCTGTGGCTGTGTGTGTTTATGTTATGGCAGTGGCAAATGCATGGGCTGCATACAAGTTGTACGACCTGCCTGTAAGGGCGTGGCTGAAAGCCAGACTCTTCCCCGCCAAGGAAAAGAATCGCCGGTAGTGTGGCGGGCTGTTCGTGTTCAGCCGTCGCACATCGTCGCGCCTTGCATGCCGTTTCATTCATGCCGCTGTCTCGCAATCCGGGCTGACGTGTCTGAAACATTACTTTATGGAAAAGGAATGTGTGCTTTTGCGCCGCTTCCTCACATTGCGCCACGTCTGACGTCTGTGCCATGAGCGTGGCTTTTATGGCGTATAGCAGGGTATGTCTTTTTCTCCCGAACAGGATTGTGTATGACTTTTGGAGATGAATACACGTCATTCCGCCATGCTCCTTTTCATGCTTTCGGTTTTTCTATGTGTCACATATATTGTTATATATAGTATGTTATTTCATTTTATATGCACTTAAACCGTCTGTTTTGAAATGTTTTTTGTATATTTGCATTCAGTGTGAAAGAAACGCATTCGGGTTCTTTCATTGTTTTGCATGTATGATATGCGGCTCATTCTGCTGCATTCTTCATTTAAGATAATATATTTCAGACATGATGAATACACTTAATACAAAAACAACATTTGCAAAAAATGTAGCCTATCCCGGGCTGCTTGTACTTATCATTTTATCGCTGGTGGCGGCTTTTTTCCCTGATACGGTCAACACGGCATTGACAAACATACAGGACAGCGTATACAGACACATGAGCTGGGTCTATATACTTCTGGTGTCGTTTTTTGTCATCTCTCTGCTTGTTCTGACGTTCAGCAAGATGGGGAATATACGTCTTGGGGCAGACAACTCCGAGCCACAGTACTCCTTCTTCTCATGGATATCCATGCTCTTTGCCGCAGGCATGGGCATAGGACTGATGTATTTCGGTGTTGCCGAGCCCATGTCACACTATGTCTATCCCGCTCTTCCCGAGATTGCGAACCATGCCAAGGACGCGCAGCTCGCCACATTCTTCCATTGGGGAATACATGCTTGGGCGATATTTGCCGTGATGGGGCTTGTCCTTGCATATTTCTCATTCCGCTATAAACTGCCTCTCAGCATCCGCAGCGGGCTTTATCCCATTCTGGGTGACAGGATACACGGTTGGATAGGCGACGTTGTCGACATCTTCGCGCTGGTAAGCACGTTCTTCGGAATATCCACCTCGATGGGCTTCGGAGTCATGCAGCTCAATGCCGGACTTGTTCATCTGGGCTTGCTGCGCCATTCCGACTTCCTTTTCCAGTGCGCCATCATCATCGTTGTCAGCGCGCTGGCGATAAGCTCTGCCGTTGCCGGAGTGAACAAAGGGGTGAAACGGCTCAGCGAGATAAATATCGGTGCGGCTATAGTAATGCTGCTTTTCGTGCTGTTTCTTGGTCCCACCACGTTTCTCCTGAGCGCTTTCCTTGAGGGAGTTGGCAATTACATAGAGAATTTCGCCACCCTCACGTTCAACACCTTCGCCTTCGAGAAGGCGGGCAGAGGATGGTTCACCAACTGGACTGTGATGTTCTGGGCGTGGTGGATAAGCTGGGCACCGTTCGTGGGTCTGTTCATCGCCCGCATATCAAAGGGGCGTACCATCCGCGAGTATGTGCTGGCGGTGCTGCTGGTGCCGTCATTGTTCATCTTTCTTTGGATGACTGTGTTCGGCAACGGAGCCATCTGGATAGACCGGAATGTTGTGGGCGGAGCGTTGAGCAGGCTCGTGGACAATCCCGACATCCTGCTGTTCTCCTTCTTCGAGAGCTTCCCCATGGCTAAGGCAATTTGCGTGCTGGCTGTAGCGATGATTGCCATCTTCTTTGTCACATCGGCTGATTCGGGCATCCTTGTCATGAACAGCATCTCCACATCCAATCATCCTCACTCGCCCAAATGGCAGAACGTGTTCTGGGGAGCGTTGATGGCAATCATCACGATGGCGCTCATCTATGCCGGCGGACTGAAGTCGCTTCAGACCATGACGCTCATCTCAGCCTTGCCATTCGGCTTGATTATGCTTGTGCTCTGTCTGTGCCTGTTCAAGGCTTTACGCACCGACGGACTCTACAACTCCGCCCACATGCCTTACGGAAGCAGGACATGGAACGGTGAGAACTGGCAGCTGCGCCTGCGGCAGATTGTCACCTTCCATAAGAAAAGCGACATAAAGCGTTTCTTCAGAGACAATGTGGAGCCGGCGTTCAGCGAACTTCAGGCGGAGTTCTCGAAGTACGGCATACAGGCAGACATACTCAGAGGCAGGAAAGGACCGCTTTCCATAGAGCTGAACATCCCTCATGAGCGCATACGCAATTTCCGTTATGGCGTCACTACTGAGAAGCAGCGCATATCCGATTATCTCATAGATGAGGACAACACACCCGATGTCGATGACGGTATGCAGTATGTCCCCGTCACCTATTATACCGACGGACGCGCGGGAAATGACATACAGTATCTCAGCAAAGAGGAGATTACGGCAGACGTGCTGCGTGAGTACGACCGTTATATAAGCATCATTGCCGACGAGCGTAACGCCATGGTGTTTGTTGACAAGAAACGATAACATCTTCCGTGCTGCTGCCATCATATGGCTTCCTGCTTTATCTGAATGTGGTATGTCGCATCTTTTTTACCCGAACAGGTCATTAGACATCCCTTCATAACTCATATTGCTGTCAGCCGGATTGTCTTCAGCTTTATTGAATATGTGGCGGGTTACACTGTGAAAAAGCGAAAGACAGGATGGCGGCAGCAGTGCGGAAGAAGGATGAAGGGCTGACGATAAACCTTGGATGTATATTCAGCGTTCTATTGACCGATTGAGGTTTAAAGACAAAACCCGTATGTCTGTCACCGGCATGTTATACTGCTGACGGCAAATCGCCGCTTTTGCATAAATATGCGGATATTGTCATGTGTATGCATATTTATATGTTGTCAACCTCGCGAGAATCGTGTGTTTTCGTTCAAAAGCATTTCCTGCCGGAAATACGCGGGTTTTAAGCGGTTTTCGCAATGCTTTGATATACAGCCGTTTATGCGGTATGGTGTGATTGCCGCGCCTTTTCCGTGTCACCGAACGGGCTTTATTGACTTGCGGAAGAGGCTGTTTGGCGGTGCGATACGGTCTTTGTCATGGTGCCGGACGGGCTTTTCGGGAGTGCCGTAAGGCATGTTCGGGTTTTCCGAACGTGCTCCGCCGTTGCTCCGGCGTTGTTTTCCGGTGTGTCCGTAACGTCATTATGGGGGTATGGAGTGGTGTCCGGCGGTTTTCCGTAATCTGTTTCACGAAAAACGGTTGTCAAAATATTTTACTTCCGCACAGTGCATAAATATGCGTTTCCGCTGTCTTTTTGCTGACGGTTGAAGCTGCGTCAGCGGTGCGGAAGAGGAATGAGCGGTTGGCTGTAAGTTCAGAACGGTTGCTCTGGCGGTATGATGACCTGTTCGGATCAAGGCGTGCCAATATACGTGCGTGCCCTTCGGCGGGCTGTCTGAGGAGCGCCGCAGGAGGCACATGTGTGCTATTCAGCCGGTCGGTATATTGCACAAAAAACCTTCGAATGTGCGTTATTTTCTTCTTGATTGTAATATTTTACGTCATTTTGTTGTTAATTTGATTGTTTTGCAGAATAAATAATGACGGTTTGTTTGTTCTTTACACAAAAACTGACTACCTTTGCAACCGGACCGTCCGTGATATGGCATACCGTCCGGCATGCCGGAGTGGTGAGACTCACGGATGTGTCTGTCATTTTTATTTTATAGCCGTGCCGCCGCATCGGATATTTCCGCGTAGCGCGGCATGTGGCAGGAAGGGAGAACAGATATGAAACACAAGTTGAGAAGCTCAGTATGTACAGAGGGCAGGCGCATGGCGGGAGCCAGGGCACTGTGGGTCGCCGCCGGCATGAGGCGGGAGCAGTTCGGAAAGCCCGTGATAGCTGTGGTGAACTCGTTCACACAGTTTGTGCCGGGACATACACATCTGCACGAAATCGGACAGATAGTGAAGAAAGAGATAGAAAGCATGGGCTGCTATGCCGCCGAGTTCAACACCATAGCCATAGACGACGGCATTGCCATGGGACACGACGGTATGCTCTACTCGCTTCCGTCGCGCGACATCATCGCCGACTCCGTGGAGTATATGGTGAACGCGCATAAGGCTGACGCCATGATATGCATATCCAACTGCGACAAGGTGACACCGGGCATGCTCATGGCTGCCATGAGGCTCAACATTCCCACCGTCTTCTGCTCCGGAGGACCGATGGAGGCAGGACGGTGGCGAGGTGAGAACGCCGACCTCATCACTGCCATGGTGAAGGGTGCCGACCCTTCGGTGAGCGACGAGGAGATGAGCCGTATAGAGGAGTGCGCCTGTCCGGGATGCGGAAGCTGCTCGGGCATGTTCACCGCCAACTCCATGAACTCGCTCACGGAGGCGATAGGACTCGCCCTGCCGGGCAACGGCACGGTTCTCGCGACGCATGCCAACCGCGTCAGACTGTTCCGCGACGCTGCCCGTCTCATCGTGAGAAACGCGCTGGCATACTATGAGGACGGCGACGAGGGCGTATTGCCGCGGAGCATCGCCACACGTGCGGCTTTCCTCAACGCCATGACTCTCGACATAGCAATGGGCGGAAGCACCAACACCGTGCTCCATCTGCTTGCCGTGGCAAACGAGGCTGGGGTGGACTTCAGCATGAAAGACATCGACCGTCTAAGCCGTAAGGTGCCCTGCCTTTGCATGCTCGCGCCCAACACTCAGAAGTACAGCGTGCAGGAGTGCAACCGTGCGGGTGGCATACTCGGTATAATGAACGAGCTGGACAAGGGCGGTCTGGTCGACGCCTCGGTGAGGCGCGTCGACGGAATGACGCTCGCCGGAGCGATGGCGAAATATGACATCACTCGCGGTGATGCCGATGCTGAGGCTCTGCGCATCTACCGCAGCGCGCCCGGCAGGCGGTTCTCCACCGTCATGGGCAGTCAGGACAGCGAGTGGGAGACGCTCGACACCGACCGCGTCTCAGGATGCATACGCTCTCTGGAGCACGCCTACACCAAGGACGGGGGACTTGCGGTGCTCTTCGGCAACATCGCGCAGGACGGATGTGTGGTGAAGACTGCCGGCGTGGACCCTTCGCTGTGGAAGTTCAGCGGTCCGGCGCGGGTGTTCGACTCGCAGGAAGAGGCGTGCGACGCCATACTGGGCGGAAAGGTGAGAAAGGGCGACTGCGTGGTCATCACACACGAGGGACCGAAGGGCGGACCGGGTATGCAGGAGATGCTCTATCCCACGTCATACATCAAGAGCATGCATCTCGGCAAGGAATGCGCGCTCATCACCGACGGCAGGTTCTCCGGAGGGACAAGCGGACTGAGCATCGGACACATATCGCCTGAGGCTGCCGCAGGGGGCAACATAGGCAAGATTATGGACGGCGACATCATCGACATCGACATACCTTCGCGCTCCATAAACGTGCGCCTCACCGATGACGTGCTGCAGACGCGCCCGCAGAGACCATTGAGACGCACCCGCGAGGTGAGCCGCGCGCTGAAGGCATACGCACGGAGCGTAAGCTCGGCGGACAAGGGAGGAGTGAGATTGATAGATTAGAAACAATGGGCTGGCGGACGGAAGACGTTTCCATCACACTCCGCGCGGCTCAGTAAAAAGGAATATAAATGTCAAAGGAAATTATAACAGGAGCGGAGGCGCTCATGCGCTCGCTGCAGAACGAGGGGGTGAAAACCATCTTCGGCTATCCCGGCGGAGCCATAATGCCGGTTTTCGACGCTCTTTACGATTATACGGTAGGCGACAGACACGCCTTCAACCATGTGCTCGTGCGCCACGAGCAGGGGGCTGCCCATGCCGCGGAGGGATATGCCCGTGTGAGCGGTGAGGTGGGCGTGTGTCTGGTCACGAGCGGTCCCGGCGCCACGAACACTCTCACCGGAGTGGCTGACGCCATGATGGACTCCACTCCCATAGTGGTCATAGCAGGACAGGTGGGCGTAAGCGCGCTCGGCACGGACGCCTTTCAGGAGGTCGACCTCGTGGGCATAGCGCAGCCTATATCCAAATGGAGCTATCAGATAAGACGCCCCGAGGACATTGCGTGGGCTGTGAGTCAGGCGTTCTACATAGCCCGTTCGGGACGTCCCGGACCTGTGGTGCTCGACTTCCCGAAGAACGCGCAGGTGGGAACAACGGAGTGGAAACCGGTCAAGGTGACGTCAGTGCGCAGCTATGAGCCTTACCCCAAGCTCGACGACGGGGCTGTGGCGCGTGCCGCCGCACTCATCAACTCTGCCCGCCGGCCGCTCGCCCTCGTGGGACAGGGCGTCGAGCTGGGCGGCGCGCACAACGAGCTGGTGGAGTTTCTTGAGAAAGCTGACATACCGGCGGCGCGCACGCTGCTCGGACTCTCGGCTCTGCCGTCGGGCCATCCGCTCAATATGGGCATGCTCGGCATGCACGGCAGCTATGCGCCAAACGTCAAGGAGCAACAGTGCGACGTGCTCATTGCCATCGGAATGAGGTTCAGCGACCGCGTGACGGGGCGTCTCGACACCTATGCCCGACAGGCTAAGATAATACATTTCGACATCGACAACGCCGAGATAGACAAGAACGTGAAGACCGATGTGGCGGTTCTGGGCGACTGCAAGATGTCGCTGCCTGCCGTGACAAGGCTGCTCGAGAAGAACAGTCACCGTGAGTGGATAGACAGTTTCCGCCCGCTCGCCGACGAGGAGGACGCCCGTGTCATACAGCCTGCCATACATCCGCACGACGGTCCGCTGCTTATGGGCGAGGTGGTCAATGCCGTGGCTGAGGCGACAGGCGGCGACGCGGTGCTCGTGAACGATGTGGGGCAGAACCAGATGTTCTCGTGCCGTTACTTCAGATACAACTCCAAGCGGAGCGTCGTCACCAGCGGCGGACTCGGCACTATGGGGTTCGGACTGCCGGCGGCTGTGGGGGCGACGTTCGGAACGCCTCATCGCACGGTGTGTCTTTTCACAGGCGACGGCGGATTCCAGATGAGCATACAGGAGCTCGGCACCATAATGGAACAGCAGGCACCCGTTAAGATAATACTGCTAAACAACAGTTTTCTGGGCAATGTGCGCCAGTGGCAGTACATGTTTTTCAACAGACGCTACTCCTTCACACACATGCTCAACCCCTCTTACGAGCACGTCTGCCGGGGATATGGCATCCCTTACGCCGTCGTTACGGAGCGTGACGCGCTGCACGACGCTGTCGCACGCATGCTCTCGACGCCCGGACCTTACGTGCTCGAGTGCGCCGTGAGGGAGGAGGACAATGTCCTGCCGATGACGCCGCCGGGCTGCAGCGTCGACGAGATGCTCCTTGAAATAAAATAACTATCAACAGGAAGGAAATGGAGAAAAACTTATATACATTGCTTGTTTATTCTGAGAACCTCGCCGGAATACTCAATCAGATAACCTCTGTGTTCACGCGCTGCCAGATAAACATAGAGAGTCTCAACGTGTCGGCGTCGAGCATACGCGACATACACAAGTACACCATCACGGCGTGGAGCGACGAGGAGCAGATACAGAAGATAACAAAGCTCATCGAGAAGAAGATAGACGTGGTGAAGGCTGACTTCTACCGCGACGACGAACTGTTCATCCATGAGGTGGGACTCTACAAGATATCCACTCCGAAACTGCTCGACAATCCGGAGATATCGCGCACCATACGGAGGCACGGGGCGCGTATGATGGAGGTGAACCCTACTTACAGCACCGTGCAGTATGCCGGACTGACCGAGGATGTCACCGACCTTTATTATTGCCTGAGCAAGTTCGGATGTCTGCTGCAATACAGCCGCTCGGGCAGGATAGCCGTGACAAGGAGCTTCGACGAGCCTGCGGCTGACTATCTTCACAGGCAGAAATACAACGACGACAATGGAAATGAAGAGTAAGATAGGTAATTATGATTTTCTGGTGGAGCCTTTCCACTGCGATTTCTCACACCGTATGTTCCTCGGACATCTGGGCAACAGTCTGCTCAATGCAGCCGACTTCCACTCCAACGACAGGGGATTCGGCATGAACTTTCTCAATCCTTTGCACCGCACATGGGTGCTCTCGCGCCTCGTCATGGAGATGGAACGCATGCCGGAGGCTTACGACACCATCACCGTAAGCACATGGGTGGAGAATGTGAAACGCTATTTCACAAGCCGCAACTATGTCGTGAGGGACAGCGGTGGACGGCTGTGCGGATATGGAAGGAGCATATGGGCGATGATCGACACCGTGACGCGGCAGCCGGTTGACATAATGGCTGTGCGCGACGGACTCATTGCCGGGTATGTCGACGATGTGACGCCGTGTCCCATAGAGCCTCCATCGCGCGTGAAAATGGACGCCGTGGCTGAGCCGGTGCGTACCATCGAGGCTCGCTACAGCGACGTTGACGTTAACGGACACTTCAACAGCGTGAAATATATAGAGCATATCCTCGACCTGTGGGACATCGGGTGGTATCGCAGCAACGACATACGCCGCATCGACATTGCCTATGTTGCGGAGGCATACATGGGCGACCGGCTCAACATTTATCTTGAACAGACCGGTGAAAGTGAGTATTGCGTGCGCGTGACAAGGCTCTCCGGCGACGCGGAAAAGGAGTCGGAGACATGCCGTTGTAAGATTAAATTTGTGAAAAAGTGATAGAATATTTGGCTGATAGCTTATAAATTGCTATATTTGCCACCCCGTTTGATGAAATAATATAATAAACCGTGGCCTTCGGGTTGCATAAAAACAAGTTGAATATATGGCAGAATTGAATTTCGGTGGCGTGTTGGAAACAGTTGTCACCAGCAAAGAGTTTTCATTGGAAAAGGCACGCGAAGTGCTCAAGAACGAGACCATAGCGGTTCTGGGCTATGGCATTCAGGGTCCCGGACAGGCATGCAACCTGCGCGACAACGGATTCAACGTGATTGTGGGGCAGCGTCAGGGCAAGACATACGACAAGGCTGTGGAGGACGGATGGGTACCCGGTAAAACGCTGTTCTCCATAGAGGAGGCTGCCGACAAGGGTACGATAATATGTATGCTTCTGTCTGACGCCGGACAGATAGCCGTATGGCCTAAGGTGAAACCTTATCTCACGGCTGGCAAGACTCTTTATTACTCGCACGGATTCGCCATCACGTGGAACGACCGCACGGGCGTTGTGCCGCCTGATGATGTCGATGTGATGATGGTTGCGCCCAAAGGCTCGGGCACATCGCTGCGCTCGATGTTCCTCGAGGGACGCGGACTGAACTGCTCGTATGCCGTATATCAGGATGCGTCGGGCAGGGCTGAGGACAAGGCTATAGCCTTCGGCATAGGCATAGGCGCGGGCTATCTGTTCAAGACAACGTTCCAGCGCGAGGCTACAAGCGACCTTACCGGTGAGCGCGGATCGCTCATGGGTGCCATCGAAGGACTGCTCGAGGCGCAGTATGAGGTGCTGCGCGAGCACGGACATTCACCGTCGGAGGCTTTCAACGAGACAGTGGAGGAACTCACACAGAGCCTCATGCCGCTCTTCGCGGCTAAGGGAATGGACTGGATGTACGCCAATTGCTCCACCACAGCACAACGTGGCGCGCTCGACTGGGCACCCCGTTTCCGCGACGCTATAAAGCCTGTCATGGAGTGGCTTTATCTTTCCGTGAAGACAGGCAACGAGGCGCAGATCTCCATCGACAGCAACTCGCAGCCCGACTATCGTGAGAAACTCAACGCCGAACTGAAGGCTATGCGTGAGAAGGAAATGTGGCGTGCTGCCGAAACTGTGCGTAAGCTCCGTCCTGAGAACGAGGAGCTCTGAGCATAAGACTGCTCATTCTACAATCCGTCACAACCATGCCTTCGTGAAGAACAGGCTTGGTTGTGACGCTTTTTTTATTTCATATTCATGCCATGAATGCCATACCGCGCCTCATTTCAGGTGCTTTCCCCGCCCGCCATCGTGCCACCCACCCTGTAGAGACGCAAAATCTTGCGTCTCCCGACCACTCCATACCAATACATAATCACAACATCATCCTGCCCGTCAGTGCTTTTCCATCTCGCGGAACGCACGGTTCCACGCCATGAATTTCCTTTTTCCGATGAGCCGTCTTAGGCTTTACATCATGACATATATATTATTACATTATACCATATATATTATTACATCATGCTATATATATAATATGGTGTGAACGGCGCGCATATTTCATATGTTGTTCTTGCATTTATGCTGGCGCGGATTTATATGAACGATTTTCGTGTATAATCTGTAATAAGATGGCTTAATTTTGAGTTTTCATGTGTCGGATGCCTTTAAAAAAAGGAGATGAAGTACGTTCGGTTTGTATTTTTCCGATTTTTTGTTGTATATTTGTACTATTATTTTAAAGGAGGGAAACATTTTAAGCGTGGTGATATGCTACATTCGCCGCGCTCCTCCGCCTGATGTAAGCAAACCATAAATAGAAAAGGGAAAACCCTTGAACCGTGTATGGAAAGACAAAAGAGATACTCCAAGACAATCATAGGCATGTGCATGACGCTTCTCGGAATGCTGTCGTGCGGACATGCCGGACAGACCGGTGTGACAGCGGAGAGAGAACGCATAGACACACTGCTCATATCGCGTTTTGATTCTGTATATACCAATCCTGACCTGATGGAGAAACGGTTCCGTGAGGCACAGAAAGGACTGACCGACAGCATGTCGTATTACAGGCTGGAACTGTTTGCCGGATACTGCCGCCACCTTATGGGAAATACCCCGGATGCTGTCGGCATCAACCGCAAGGTGATGGCTTATGCCCGTTCGCACGAGGGGTGTGAGGCTCTGGAAGCCATGTGCTGGAATCATCGTCGCGCGCTGTTGCTGGGCATGAACATGCGCGACTCGTCCATAGCATGCCTTCATCACGCCTACGACGCGCTCTACCGCACCTCCGACCGGCGCGAGCTTGAGAACATCTGTATAAACCTTGCGGACGAGTACAGACAGAAAGGCGACTGGGACAGTGCGGCACGTTACTACCGCAAAGCATTGTGGGTGGCTGACTCACTGGGCTCGGAGAAGGTGAGGTTCAGCATATATGTCGGTCTGGCACAGGTGTATGCGGACATGCATAACTTCTCTCAGGCACATCATTATTTCGACATGGCGGAGCGCAATCCGGAGGAAAGGCTGGAGTATGAGGAGTATTATTTCCTTAACTCCAAGGGCAACTGCTACTACTTCGAGGAACGTTACACAGAGGCGCTGGAGTGCTTCATGAAGGCATACGGCATAGTCAGGAAGTTCAGCCAGCCGTCGCTCGACGCGCTTACGGAGGCCAACATCGGTGAGATATACACTCTGCTGGGACGTTACGACTCCGCTCACTTCTATCTGGACAAGTCGTATGCGCATTTCGCTCAGGCTCCGCAGGCAAACGAGGACGCCATGTTCTATCTCAACAGCCTGCAGGCTGCGCTCGCACTCAACGAACACAGGCTCGACGAGGCGGGCAGGTATCTGTCCAAGCCTTACAATCCCGACCGGGTGGGACCTTCTTACATGTATCTTCACAACAAGCGTCTGATGGAGTATTACGAGCGTCAGGGCGACTGGCGCAAGGCTTACATGTACAGGGAAATGGTGGAGAAATACAACGACTCGATACGCAACGAGCGACACATGAACAGCATCGCGGAGATAGACTACCGCTACCGGCAGGACACTACGCTCCTGAAGCGCGACATACTCATAGCCGGAAAGAACGTGCAGCTGTCCGAACAGCACACCACCATCGTCTTCATCGTCGCCCTGCTCCTCATTGTCGTGCTCGGGGCGGTGCTGGTGTTCGTATACGTGCGGCGCAAGAACGAGCGCATATATGCCCGTCAGCTCGCTCTGGTCACAAGGCTTCGCATGGACAATGTGAAGAACCGCATATCACCGCATTTCACGCTCAACGTGCTCAACGCCATCATGCCGGCTATGAGGCAGTATGGGGAACTGTCGCATAAGATGCAACTCTTCGTGAAGGTGTTGCGCTCAAACCTGCTCGCATCAGACAAGGTGGCGGTGACACTTGCCGAGGAAATGGAGGTTGTTAAGGACTTCGTGAGTCTCCGCGAGCAGACCAATCCGGTGACACCGCATGTCTCTTGGCATGTGGACGAGGCTGTGGACACGGGCATCCTCGTGCCCACTATGTGCATACAGATTCCCGTGGAGAACGCCCTGAAGTACGCCTTCGACGGCATGGAAGGCTTTGGGGAGATAACGGTGAGCGTCGACGGCAGGGACAGGGGAGCGCTTGTGAGCATCCGCGACAACGGATGCGGATACAATCCCGGCGCGCACAGCAACTCGGAACGCGGCACGGGAAATGGTCTGAAGATGCTCTACCGCACGGTGGAGATGCTCAATGCGAGAAACACCGTGAAGATGCGGTTCGACATACGCAACCTTTCGGATGCGGGAGAGCGTGGCACTCTCGTCACAATATACATACCTTATAGCTATCAGTTCAACCTATAACACATAAAAAGACCTATGAACAACAAAGTGATGTCAGCCGTCATCATCGATGACGAACCAGGAGCCATACGTGCCTTGGAGGCTGACCTGCTGGCTTACGACGACATTGTCGTTGCCGACACACAGACAAGTGTCGGGAAGGCGAGGCGCAGCATAATGCGCCATCAGCCCGATATTATTTTCGTTGACGTGGAGATGCCGGGCACGAGCGGCATAGAGCTGATGAAGGAGATGAGACCTCTCATGGGCAGCAACATGCACGTGGTGTTCTACACGGCATACGACAAGTACCTTATCGACGCGCTGCGAGCCTCGGCGTTTGACTATCTTCTCAAACCATATACCACCGAAGAGCTGCGCGCCATAATAGAGCGTGTGAGGGACGACAGGCGCAGCGGCAGGGGTATGGCACAACCGCAGACACCCGACGTTGTCTCTGGCGACCGCTTCGCCGTGCAGACCGTAGACCGTCTCATGCTGCTCCGGCGTCGCGAGATTCTCTTTTTCCGCTATGACGAGAGCCGTTGCTGGATCATTGTGCTTACCAGCATGGAGGAGCACCGCCTGCGCCGCACCACCAAGGCTAAGGAAATACTCGCCATGAGCAGTACGTTTGTGAAGGTGAGCTCCAACTGTATTCTCAACATCGACTACCTCGCATCTGTGGAGTACACCACGCTCAGGTGTGTGCTCTTCCCGCCGTTCAACAATCTGGAGATAATGGCGAGCCGACGTCACTATTCGGAGATAAAGGAGGCTTTGAAACTGCTGTGAACTGCCGGTGCGGCTCTTCGGCGGCACAGTGCGGCAGGCTGTATGGCTTATGACTATTGTGTGCGTTAATCCTTGATTATTTTCCTGGTGTTTTTTAATTACCGCATAGGCACGTTTTTCTCCCGTTCGGGCACGGTTGGAGCGCGTACGGTGCACGCCCGCTCCGACCGTGGTTGCATTTTTTCTTTTGTTTTCCTAACTTTGCGCATACAGATGCCGTGCGTCTCACGCGACTCCACCGTTTCTCCGAAGCGGCTGCGCAGGCATTTATGGAGCGCGTAACGGCATCAGGTATGCGGACATACGCAGAGACGGTATTCTCATCCGCCTCTCATGGCGAGACTTTCCTGATTGGGAATGTCTGACGTCACTGTCGGCTTGCATTCACTATGGAAAAATAAAAACTCGTGCAGGCAGAGGTGATACTCGGGCATTCCTTTTTCATGTTGCCCGTGTTGTCGGGCTGTCATATGTCCGTCAGCAGATTGCAGGGACAATATAAAACGATTATAATATGAACGATTTCAAGATTCTGGTCTCAACTGTTCTTACGGCATTCGCCGCTTTCATGCCTGCCGTGGCACAGGATAAGATCATCACGAAGGACGGTGACGTGCTCCAGGGATGGAATGTGGAAGTGAGCGACAAGTATGTTTTCTACAACACGGAGAATAAGACCGATGCCGACATCAAGCGCATGGAGAAGGACAAGGTGCTGATGGTGAAGCGTCAGGACGGCTCCACGTTGAACCTGTATGAGGACGCGCAGCCGGCGGCAAAACAGGCTCCGTCGGCAGCCGAACCGGCGGGAGAGGGTCCGGTGATGGTGAAAGCTGAGGATCTGGACGATGCCGCGAGGAAAGCCAATGAGGAGGCGTTGGCTCAGGTGAATGCGGAGATAACTTATCAGCCTGAAGAAGGTGAGGAGGATAAGGATGCTAAATGGGCATTGCTGAGTTGGGGTGTGAAAGACGGTTCTGTGCTGGATGACGGTAACATAAGGATAAGTTTTGTACGCGGAACAATGTATTCACTTAAGAACAAACCGGATGTATTTAATCCTATTGGAGAAACTTTTGCGTATGGATTAGAAGGTCCCGCTATATCGGTACGGATTGAAAACAAGTCAGACCGCACGGTATATGTAGACCTCGGCAATAGTTTCTTCGTACGAATGGGTAAGTCTATTTGTTATTATGTGCCTTCTTCCACTACATCAACTTCATCTTCTTCGTCTGGCGCAGGTGTGAATCTTGGTAGCGTAGCCAATGCCTTGGGTATAGGTGGAACGGTAGGTCAGCTTGCCGGAGGAGTGAATGTGGGAGGCGGCAGCACAAACGGTGGCAGCACAACAACTTATGCACAGCGTATTATATCCATACCTCCAAAGGCAAATTATGACCTTAGTGCGATATATATGTTTGGAAGTGAAACTGCTTATAATATGCTTCCTGGATTATCTTATTACGGTAATAATATAGGAGCTTTTTCCACAACAGGTTTGAGAATGTATTACAAAAAAGATGAGCTAAAGCCTGGTAGTCGTTATAAATATGCGGCGGACAGCTCTCCGATTAATATGTCTGCCATAATAGCTTATTCCTTTTCTGAGAGCTGCACAAGTGAACGTGTGATGTCGGTAGATTTATATATGAAGGATATTATGGGCGTTGATTATAGTAATTGGACAGGAAAAATAAAGGGCAATTTGGACATTCCGTCGAACGTTATATGGGTTGCAGCGAAAGCTGAAGACTCTAAGGACGGCGGATTCCAGTTCCCGAAATAATCTGTACAAAACCGTACGGTGATGTCCATTATTCCGTTTATATAGGTCTGGAGCATAATAAGTCTTGGCTCAACAGCCTTCATTGTCGGCTGTTCCAGTATCAGCTCAACAGTCTGTGGTGATGTTCCGGGTTGTGAGATGCCGGGAGTCAGTCGGCGGAAGACATGATAAATAATTATTTGTAGATAGTTTGCTTTGTTTTTTCATTGCTGTTCTATTTTTCATAACGGCAGTAAAAAACGGTCCGGCACCGGTTCCCGGTTGCCGGACTTTTTTATATCGCATAGTCTATGGCGGCATGTCCATGGTGCTTTCAACGCCCGGTTGGTGTATATCGATTTCCGTTCCTGTTATGAATAAAATCAAATTAATATTGTTCGCTCCACCCAGTAGAGACGCAAAATCTTGCGTCTCCCGTCCCACCCACATCAATGTATGATATCAATATCATCCCCTCCGTCAGCTCATTTCTCCCTCGTGAGACGCAAGATTTTGCGTCTCCCGATTAAAAACCGCATTGAAGAATAACACGCAACAGTGTCCGCACCTTGCAATGGATTAATCGTGAGACGCAAGATTTTGCGTCTCTACAGGCTGGCGCCATCGTTTTATGTATCTGTAAAATCATATATATAATACTCGTGCCCCAAAAGTAGAGACGCAAAATCTTGCGTCTCCCGTTCCGCCTGTACCAATATATTATATCAATATCATCCCCTACGGCATCGCAATTCTCCCCAGTAGAGACGCAAGATTTTGCGTCTCCCGACCCACCCATACCAATATATTATATCAATATCATCCCCTCCGTCATCGCAATTCTCCCTCGTGAGACGCAAAATTTTGCGTCTCTACTGGTCCGCGCGGTCGGAATAAGGCGGATGCACCACCTTATATATGATTATATATTATCCTATTTGAAATAAAAATAATGAATTCTGATGCGGATTTCAGATTCTTTTCAGAATCGTGTAATAATTTTGCGGCATAACAGAACAATAATAACGTAAAAATAAAAACTTATGCGTATGAAAGGAAGATTCACTATTCTGACACTCATGATGGCGATGTTCATCATGTTATCGTGTGACAACAATGATTCTTTTGACGACGGACGTCTGAGCGAGAGTCAGGTGCCCAAGGCTGTGTTGGCTGAGTTTGAGGAGAAATATCCGGACGCCACGAACGTCACGTGGGCTAAGAAATACAACTCGTATGCCGTTGCCAGCTTCATCACAAACGGACAGAAAACCGCTGCCAAAGACCATACGGCATGGTTTGAATGGGGCACGGGAAAGTGGAACATGACCGAGATAGAGATGCCTTACGCCATGATTCCCGATGCCGTGAAGACCGCTTTCGAGGCAAGCGACTATTCCAAGTCACCGTGGGTGACCGACGACGAGGTGGACTATCTGCAAAGACCTGGAAACGCCGAGGCTCTCTATGTGATACAGGTGGAGAAAAAGGAGTCGGGCGTAGAGACCGAGATGGATCTCTACTACACCGCCGACGGCATACTCGTGAAGGAAATTGCCGACGTGGAGAAGGACAACGACTATCACGACTACCTGCCGCAGACACCGTCTGACGCCATCAGCGCATGGCTCACACAAAACTATCCGGGAGCCCGCATGGTGGATATGGAGCGCGAGCACAACTCCACAGAGATAGAGTTCGTGCACGGAGGACTGAAGTATGAGGCGGTGTTCGACTCGTCAGGACAGTGGGTCTACACCAAGACAGACTTAGGACGAAACTACGCCAGACTCGTTCCTGAGGTGGTGCTCAGTGCTCTCACCGGCAAGTACAGCACCGGAGAGTGGCGCGTGGACGACGCCGAGGAGTTCCTGTCTGCCACAAACCACTACTACTGTTTTGAGCTTGAGCGCATACGGAGCGCGTGGGACGACGAGACCGACGTGTACATCAGTGCTGACGGAACGTTCATCGACCGTCCGCAGAATCCTGACATCTCCGGCGGAGAGGGCGGTAAGGTGCCCGTTGCCGAAGACCTCCTGACATTCATCGAACAGAAATACAACGGTGCGGTGGTGATAGGAAAGGAGTATGACGACGGTCTGCTGGAGATAAAGATAAAGCACGACGGACTGATAAAGGAGGTGAAGTTCAACGGCAGAAGCGAATGGGTGGAGACCGAGTACGACCTTTACAGCTACGATGCCCTGCCGCAGGCTGTGCGCGCCACGCTCGAGGCTGACAAGGACTTCCGTAAGGTGAACATGGAGATGGAGGTCAAGGAGAAACCTTCCGACACCATTTACACCATTGAGATAGAGACCGCCCGCATGGAGGTGCAGTATGTCATAAACTCTGCGGGGACGCTCCTGCATAAGGAATATGACGACTGACGCACTGTGACATGCCTGTGATTATCATGGCGCGAGCCTGAGTAGAGACGCAAAATCTTGCGTCTCCCGATTGAAAACCGCATTGAAGGACAACACGCAACAGTGTCCTCACCTTGCAATGGATTGATCGTGAGACGCAAGATTTTGTATCGTTACAGGCTCGCGCCATTGTTTTTATGTATCGGCAAATCATATATATAATACTCGCGCCACGAAAGTAGAGACGCAAAATCTTGCGTCTCCCGATTGAAAACCGCATTGAAGGACAGCACGCAACAGTGTCAGCACCTTGCAATGGATTAATCGTGAGACGCAAGATTTTGCGTCTCACGACCTACCCATACCAATATGTAATATCAATAACATATCTCCCGTCAGCGCATTCCTTGCTCGTGAGACGCAAAATTTTGCGTCTCTACAGGCTGGCGCCATTGTATTTATCTTCTGTAATGTGCTTTCTTTTCCTCTCATTTGCATTATCTTTGCATAAGCTAAGCTGCATTCGGGAAATTGAAAACAAGCTTTCTTTTCCTCTCATTTGTATTATCTTTGCACCATATTTATATACATATGATAAATCTTATACGTCTGTTTTTCCTCTTCGCCGTCACACTCCTGCCTTGCCGTCTGTGGTGTGCCGGCATGCCGGCATCCCTCGCGGAGCGCATTGACTCCATCCTTTCGGGCAGGCGGATGACCGTCGGAGTGTCGGCTGAATGCGGTGACTTCAGTTATGTAAGGAACGCGCGGGTGCGCTTTCCGCTCATGAGCGTGTTCAAGGTACATGTCGCCATGAAGGTGCTTGCCGACATGTCGGCAAGCGGCACAAGCCTCGACACCGTGGTGCATGTTGAGAGAGCCATGCTGCGTGAGAACACTTACAGTCCGCTGAGGGACGCCCGTCCGTCGGGAGACGTCGACATCACGCTAGCCGGACTGATGAGATACAGCGTGGCGGAAAGCGACAACAACGCCTGCGACATACTCATACGCATGGCGGGCGGAATAGGACAGGTCGACCGTTATGTGCGCTCGCTCGGTGTGGACGGCTTCCGCCTGATGCACGATGAGGACGCCATGCACCGCGACATCACCCGCTGCTACGACAACTGGAGCACCCCGGAGGCTATGACACGGCTCATGAAAATCATTTTCGAAGGCTCCGCACCGCTCTACGCGCCTCTGCGGAGCATGATGGCAGCCACCGTGACGGGTGCTGACAAGATACGTGCCGGAGTGCCTGAAAGCCTTCCCGTAGCCCACAAGACGGGAAGCTCCGACCGCATAGCAGGCATAAAGACCGGTGACAACGATGTCGCCGTGGTGCGCATGCCGTCGGGACGCAACTGCTACATCACCGTCTTCATAAAAGATTCCGCCGAGACCGACGCTGTCAATGCAGCCGTCATAGCCGCCGTGGCGCGTGAGATAGTTGAGGAGGTGACGGCGCGCGGACTCTGATGCAGGTCAGCCTGCGGACGGTCCGTTGCCTTTCCGCCATGCCGCCGCAGTTGCTTAGCATGGACGGACAAGCTGTGGCTGAAGTAAAAAATTTTGACAGTCTGAAAGCTGTAAAACAGAAATGGCATCGCGGAGTCTGTCCGGAAGATATGCCGTTTTTGTTGTTCCATATCTCCGTTTCTTTCGTATGATGAGTCTGAAAAAGGTTTTACGACGGGCGAAACCCGCTTTTCCGGTGTACGGAAGAGGCTCTGTCGGCATCCGGAAAAGCCTTTCCTGTGGTGTCAAAAAGGCTCTTCCGTCTGCCCGAACGGGCTTTTCCGCACGAGGATAAATCCTTTTTTATTTTATTGTATCGCGTAAGCGGCTGGCAGACAGAGAGATACCAAAACCGTGCAAAACTCGCGTATTCGTGTCGGGAATTGCTCCTGCACGCTTCCGCACCGTTCTCGCGGAGTTGACGTTCCACCGTTGTTCCTCCCCAATGTTTGTTTCTACGCCAATACAAAACCCCTTCATTGCCCTGCTTCATCCCCTTGCCGTCGTGTCTGCATGGGATTCCCTGGCGGTGCGTTTTTACGCTTACGGTCGCGCACAGGCTGTTTCCCGTCATGTCATGCCGTCGGTTCCGGAGCCTTTTATGGCAGAATAAACGTAACCGGAGCGTTTTTCCGGCATTTTTATTATATAAATATCGTGCGATTTACAATATGTTATAAAATATCGGTTTTTGCTTACATATATTGTAATATCGGTGCCTTGGATGGCTGCTATGTTATAAATCGTAAGATGGCTTTATTTTTTTTGATTATCAGTACGGTCTTTCCTGTCATTATGAAAGGAAATTATTACTTTTGCAGGACAAAGTAAATGATTTGTGATAAATATATTTCACAAGGAAAGATTTATAGGATAAAACGATAACTTTTGGTAATATGACAATGTCGGAAAGAACCGGATTATATGACGCATCACACGAACACGATGCGTGCGGAGTGGGTATGATAGTGGACATACACGGCAACAAGTCGCACGAACTGGTGGACTCGGCTCTCAAAGTGCTCGAGAACATGAAGCACCGGGGTGCCGAAGGGGCTGACAACAAGACCGGCGACGGTGCCGGCATCATGCTTCAGATACCCCACGAGTTCATCCTCCTGCAGGGCATTCCCGTGCCGGAGAAGGGCAAGTACGGCACGGGTCTGGTGTTCCTTCCCAAGGACCCGGACCTTCAGGCGGGCATGCTCAGCATAATGATAGAGGAGATTGAGCGCGAGGGACTCACTCTGATGCACCTCCGCAGCGTGCCCGTCAACTCGTCGGTGCTCGGCAAGGACGCGCTCGCCACGGAGCCCGACATCAGGCAGGTGTTCATAACGGGGGCGGCGGACACTGCCACCTTCGACCGCACTCTGTACATCATACGCAAGCGCATCGAGCGTCGCATCACGCACAAGGACTTCTACATCGTGTCGCTCTCGAGCAAGAACATCGTCTACAAGGGCATGCTCTCGTCGGTGCAGGTGCGCGAATATTTCCCCGACCTCACCCAACCTTATTTCACGAGCGGCATAGCCGTGGTGCACTCGCGCTTCAGCACCAACACGTTTCCCACGTGGAGCCTTGCCCAACCGTTCCGTCTGCTCGCGCACAACGGCGAGATAAACACCATCAGGGGCAACCGCGCGTGGATGGAGGCGCGCGAGAGTGTGCTCTCCACTCCGGCTCTTGGCGATGTCAGAGGCATACGTCCCGTCATACAGCCGGGCATGAGCGACAGTGCCTCGCTCGACAATGTGCTTGAGTTCTTCGTCATGTCGGGACTCAGTCTGCCCCATGCCATGGCGATGCTCATCCCCGAGTCGTTCAACGACAAGAACCCCATCAGCGAGGACCTGAAGGCGTTCTACGAGTACCACTCCATCCTCATGGAGCCGTGGGACGGTCCGGCGGCGCTCCTCTTCAGCGACGGTCGCTATGCCGGTGGCATGCTCGACCGCAACGGTCTGCGCCCGGCGCGCTATCTCATAACGCGCAACGGCATGATGGTTGTGGCGAGCGAGGCTGGCGTCATAGGCTTCGAGCCTGCCGACATAAAGGAGAAAGGACGCCTCCAGCCGGGCAAGATTCTGCTCGTGGACACGCAGGAGGGCAGGATATACTACGACGGGGAACTGAAGGAGAGTCTCGCTTCTATGAAGCCCTACAGGCAGTGGCTGTCAGCCAACCGCATTGAGCTGGACGCCCTACGCAGCGGACGCAAGGCGCAGAACAGCGTGGACGACTACGCCAGAAAGCTGAGGACGTTCGGATATACGCGCGAGGACGTGGAGCTTGTCATACAGCCTATGTGTGTCAACGGCTCCGAGCCGACTGCCTCCATGGGCAATGACACGCCGCTCGCAGTGCTGTCAGACCGTCCCCAACTGCTCTTCAACTACTTCCGGCAGCAGTTCGCCCAGGTCACCAATCCGCCCATTGACCCCATCCGCGAGGAACTTGTCATGTCGCTCACGGAGTACATCGGTGCGGTGGGCATGAACATCCTGCTGCCCGACGAGTCGCACTGCAAGATGGTGAGACTGCCTCACCCCGTGCTCACAAACACCCAGCTCGACATCCTCTGCAACATACGCTACAAGGGATTCAACACCGTGAAGCTGTCGGCTGTATTCAGTCCGGAGGGCGGAAAAGCCTCCCTGCACGCCGCGCTCGGCAGTCTGTGCCGTCAGGCGGAGGCGTCGGTGGACGAGGGGGCTAACTATATCATACTCTCCGACCGCGCTGTGGATGCCTCGCATGCTGCCATCCCGTCGCTCCTTGCGGTGAGTGCCGTGCACCATCACCTCATATCCGTGCAGAAGAGAGTGCAGACCGCGCTCATCGTGGAGAGCGGTGAGATACGCGAGGTGATGCATGCCGCCCTGCTGCTTGGCTACGGGGCGAGTGCCATCAATCCCTATATGGCGTTCGCTGTGACCGACTCTCTGGTGAGAAGCAACGCCATACAGCTCGACTACGACACTGCTGAGAAGAACTATGTCAAGGCTCTCTGCAAGGGATTATACAAGATAATGAGCAAGATGGGCATAAGTACCATCCGCTCTTATCGCGGCGCCAAGATATTCGAGGCGGTGGGAGTGGGAGCCGAACTGCTGCACGACTGCTTCGGAACGGATGTCTCCACCATCGGCGGAATAGGCTTGGAGGAGATAGCGCGCGACTATGCGGCGTTCCACAACGACGGGTTCGGCTCTGCCGCTGTGTCGGGCTTGCTGCCTCACATCGGACTTTTCTCCTATCGCAAGGACGGGGTGAGGCATGCGTGGAACCCTGAGACCATCTCCGCCTTGCAGCTTGCCACGCGGCTGGGGAGCTATAAGAAGTTCAAGGAGTTCACTTCTCTTGCCGACCGGAAGGACGGTGAGATATTCCTCCGCGACTTCTTCGACTTCAAGACCAGTCCCATCCCGATAGACAGTGTGGAGCCGGTGGAGGACATAGTGCGCCGTTTCGTGACCGGGGCGATGTCGTTCGGAGCCATCAGCAAGGAGGCTCACGAGGCTCTCGCGCTTGCTATGAACGAGCTGGGAACGCGCAGCAACACCGGCGAGGGAGGCGAGGACAGCAGCCGTTTTCACGGTTCGTCGGAAGGCATATCGCTCAACAGCAGGACAAAACAGGTGGCGTCGGGACGTTTCGGAGTGACTGCCGAATATCTTGTCAATGCCGACGAGATACAGATAAAGGTGGCGCAGGGTGCCAAACCGGGCGAGGGAGGACAGCTGCCCGGCTTCAAGGTGGACGGGATAATAGCCCGTACGCGCCACTCCATACCCGGAATCTCGCTCATATCTCCGCCTCCCCATCACGACATATACTCCATCGAGGACCTCGCGCAGCTCATTTTCGACCTTAAGAATGTCAATCCCAAGGCACGGATAAGCGTGAAGCTCGTGGCGGAAAGCGGAGTGGGAACCATCGCGGCAGGCGTTGCCAAGGCGAAGGCTGACCTCATCGTCATCTCAGGAGCGGAGGGTGGAACGGGTGCCTCGCCCGCTTCATCGATGCGCTATGCCGGTGTTCCGCCGGAGATAGGGCTCAGCGAGACACAGCAGACGCTTGTCCTCAACGGTCTGCGCGGGCAGGTGCGCCTGCAGGCGGACGGTCAGCTGAAGACCGGACGCGACATTATAAGCATGGCGTTGCTCGGTGCCGACGAGTTCGGATTCGGCACTTCGGCGCTCATTGTGCTCGGTTGTGTGATGATGAGGAAGTGTCACACCAACATGTGTCCGGTGGGAGTGGCTACTCAGGATGAGCGTCTGCGCGCGCATTTCCGCGGTCATTACAAGTTCGTCGTGAACTATTTCAGGTTCCTCGCGCAGGAAGTGAGGGAGTATCTTGCGCAGATGGGATTCACCAGACTCGACGACATAGTGGGCAGGACAGACCTTATCGTGCTGAAGAACACCGAAGGACACGGCAGGGCTTCGCTGCTCGACTTCAGCCGTATGCTGCATATGGTTGACAACGGAGCAGCCATCCGCCACACGGGAGAGCAGCGGCACGACATCGGAAGTGTGATGGACGTCGGCATGATTGCCGCAGCGCGCGACGCCATAGAGAACGGCAGGGAGGTGTCGCTCGACTATGCCATCGCCAACACCGACCGTTCTGTCGGCGCGATGCTGTCGGGAGCGGTCGCCGCGAGATACGGCAACGACGGACTGCCCGAGCATTCCATCAACGTCAGATTCAAAGGCTCGGCGGGTCAGAGCTTCGGTGCGTTCCTCGCGCACGGCATAAGTTTCCGCCTCGAAGGTGAGGCAAACGACTATCTGGGCAAGGGTCTGAGCGGCGGACTCATATCTGTACGTCCGCCCATAAGGTCGAACTTCGACGCCGGAAAGAACACCATCGCAGGCAACACGCTGCTCTACGGAGCCACGGGAGGACAGGTCTACATCAACGGTTGCGTGGGCGAGAGGTTCGCGGTGCGCAACTCCGGTGCCGTGGCAGTGGTGGAAGGCGTGGGCGACCACTGCTGCGAGTACATGACGGGAGGCAGGGTCGTGGTGCTCGGAAAGACCGGACGCAACTTCGCCGCGGGCATGAGCGGCGGCGTGGCATACGTCTGGGACCGCGACCGCACGTTCGACTACTTCTGCAATATGGAGATGGTGGAGCTGTCGCTGCTCGAGAGTTCCACTGCAAGAAAGGAGCTTCACGAGCTCATCAGACAGCATTATCTGTACACATGCTCACCCTTGGCGCGCACCATGCTTGACGACTGGAACCGCTATGCCGACGAGTTCATACAGGTGACACCTATCGAATACAAGCGCGTACTTGCCGAAGAGCAGATGCGGAAGCTGCAACAGAAGATAGCGGACGTGCAGAGAGATTATTAAACAGAGTCAGAACATTATCACAGAAACATATATGGGAAACCCTAAAGCATTTCTCACCATACCACGGCAGGAGGCGGGCTACCGTCCGGTGCACGACAGGATAAGCGACTACGGTGAGGTGGAACAGACGTTGAACACGAGTGAACGCAAGCTGCAGGCGTCGCGCTGCATGGACTGCGGAGTGCCTTTCTGCCATTGGGCGTGCCCCTTGGGCAACCGTCCTCCGGAGTTTCAGGACGCACTGTATAAGGGCAAGTGGCGCGAGGCTTACGAGATACTGACCGCCACAAACGACTTTCCCGAGTTCACCGGACGCATCTGTCCGGCGCCCTGCGAGAAGAGTTGCGTGCTCAAACTGGCAATCGACGCCCCCGTGACGATAAGGGAGGACGAGGCTGCCATAATAGAGGCGGCGTTCAGGGAAGGATATGTGCAGCCGCACAAGTATGGGCGCAACGGCATGAAGGTCGGCATAGTGGGCTCCGGACCGGCAGGACTTGCCGCCGCAAACCGCCTCAACGCCATGGGCTATGAGGTGACGGTGTTTGAGAAGGATGAGTATGTGGGCGGACTGTTGCGCTTCGGCATACCCAACTTCAAGCTCAACAAGGCTGTCATCGACCGCCGCATCGGCATCATGGAAGCCGAGGGCGTGAGGTTCTGCGTGAACACTCCGATAGACACCCAGGACCTTCCTGACGGCTTCGACGCATGGTGTCTGTGCACAGGAACGCCGCAGGCGCGCGACCTTGACATTCCCGGGCGCGAGCTGAAGGGCATACACTTCGCACTGGAGATGCTCTCGCAGCAGAACAGGGTGCTTGCCGGACAGACCTTCGACGGCGACAGCCGCATAAGTGCAAAGGGCAAACGGGTGCTCGTGATAGGCGGAGGCGACACGGGCAGCGACTGCATCGGCACGAGCAACAGGCAGGGTGCGGTGTCGGTGATGCAGATAGAGATAATGCCGAAACCGCCGGTAGGGCACAATCCGGCTACTCCATGGCCGCAGTGGCAGCAGGTGCTGAAGACCAGCTCGAGCCACGAGGAGGGCTGCGAACGCCGCTGGTGTCTTGCCTCGACACGCTTCGTCGGGACGGAGGACGGACGGGTGAGCGGTGTGGAAGTGGAGGAGGTGGAGTGGACTCCTGCCTCCGACGGCGGACGCCCGGTGATGAGGCCCACGGGCAAGAAGGAAATGATAGACGCCGACATGGTGCTTCTGGCAATGGGATTCCTCAGACCGCAGCATCCCGAATATGCCGACAACGTGTTCGTGGCGGGCGACGCGGCTACCGGAGCAAGCCTCGTGGTGAGATGCATAGCGGGCGGACGGAAAGCCGCTCAGGACATAGACAATTATCTTAAAAAGCTATAGCGTATGTGTGGAATAACTGCCATATTTGATATAAAGGGCGACGTGGGCGCGCTGAGGACAAAGGCTCTCGGCATGTCGAGGAAGATAAGGCACCGCGGACCTGACTGGAGCGGCATCTGGTGCGGACGGTCTGCCATACTGTGTCATGAACGGTTGTCGATCGTCGACCCGCAAAGCGGCGGGCAGCCGCTGTTCTCTCCCGACAGAAAACAGATTCTCGCAGTGAACGGGGAGATATACAACCACCGCGAGATACGCGCGCGCTATGCCGGAAAATACGCTTTCGGCACGGGCAGCGACTGTGAGGTGATACTCGCGCTCTACCGCGACAAGGGCGTGGACTTCATCGAGGAACTGAACGGAATATTCGCTTTCGCGCTCTATGATGAGGAGAGGGACGAGTATCTCATCGCACGCGACGCCATCGGGGTGATACCGCTTTACATCGGCAAAGACAGCGAGGGGCGCGTCTGCTGCGCCAGTGAGCTGAAGGCTCTCGAGGGTGTGTGCGAGAGCTACGAGCCCTTCCTGCCAGGACACTATTACTGGAGCCGCGAGGGGAAGATGAGACGCTGGTACAGGAGAGAGTGGACGGAATATGACAATGTGAGGCTCAACTACACTCCGGAGGCGGTGAACCATACGCGCGTCGCGCCAGGGGAGGATGCCGTCAAAAGGCAGACCGCCGACCTGCGCGAGGCTCTCGACAGTGCGGTGAGGCGGCAGCTGATGAGCGACGTGCCCTACGGTGTGCTGCTCTCGGGCGGTCTCGACAGCTCGGTCATATCGGCTCTGGCAAAGAAATACGCCGCGCGCCGCATAGAGACGGGCGGGCGCAACGCAGCATGGTGGCCGCAGCTGCACAGCTTCGCGGTGGGACTGAAGGGCTCGCCCGACCTTGAGAAGGCGCGCGAAGTGGCTCTTCACATAGGCACGGTGCACCATGAGATAAACTACACAATAGAGGAAGGGCTTGACGCCTTGCGCGATGTGATATACTACATCGAGACATACGACGTCACCACTGTGCGCGCATCCACCCCCATGTATCTGCTCGCGAGGGTGATAAAGAGCATGGGCATAAAGATGGTGCTTAGCGGAGAGGGAGCCGACGAGGTGTTCGGCGGATACCTCTATTTCCATAAGGCGCCCGACGCACGGGCTTTCCACGAGGAGACGGTGCGCAAGCTCTCGAAGCTGTATCTGTATGACTGCCTGCGCGCCAACAAGTCTCTGTCGGCGTGGGGAGTGGAGGGCAGGGTGCCGTTTCTTGACAAGGAGTTTCTCGACACGGCTATGCGGCTCAACCCTTCGGTGAAGATGTGCCCCGGCAAAACCATCGAGAAGAAGATTGTGAGAGACGCTTTCTGCGACCTGCTGCCCGAAAGTGTGGCGTGGAGACAGAAGGAACAGTTCAGCGACGGGGTGGGCTACAGCTGGATAGACACGCTGAAGGACGTCACGTCGAAGGCTGTGAGCGACGGGCAGATGGCGCGCGCGGCGGAGCGTTTCCCCGTAAACACTCCGATGAACAAGGAGGAATACTACTACCGCAGCATATTCGAGGAGTATTTTCCGAGCGAGAGTGCCGCCCGCAGCGTGCCCAGCGTGCCGAGTGTGGCGTGCTCCACGGCTGAGGCTCTTGCGTGGGACGACTCGTTCGCAGGCGTAAACGAGCCGAGCGGAAGAGCCGTGAGCGGCGTGCATGAGGACGCTTATTAGAGGTTAGCCTCCGCGCGGCTGATTGTTTATTTTGTGATACATCAATAGTTGTCTGTCCTGTACGTGACTGTCATCGGAGGTATGTTCCGGTGCGGCTCGGACAGGACTTTTTATGCAAACTGACGTGTGCGGGCGGTGAAGGAGATTCTGCATAAATATACGGAACGCACCGTGGCGTCGTGAATAAATATTCACCGTAACTTGAAAATACCGCCGTTTTTCTGTCCTCATGCCTCTTCGGGCGCAAATACGCGAGTTTTCAGCGTTTTGCATACGTCATTGACAATCAGCCATTTGCATCATCCCAATAATCCGTACCGCCCATTCCGCCTCTCCAAAGAGCCTCTTTCACATCCTCAAAGAGCCTCTTTCACACCCCCAAAGAGCCTCTTCCGCACCCTCAAAAAGCCCATCCCATCCCCTCAAAAACCCTCTTCCGAACCACCAAGAACCCTTTCCCGCGCCTCCAAACCCCGTCCCGTGTCATCAAAAAGCCCATTCCGCACCCCTCACCCCCTCACTTTCTCACCTTCTCACCCTTTCTCACTCTCTCCCCATCTCCCCTTTTCCAGTTTTCCGTTGTCAAATTTTTTTACCATGAAAATGAATGTTTATGCATTTTCCGGAGCATATCCGTTGGGTGACGATCGGCTGTCATGATTATTTATTGTTCCATTATTCTTTAGGCAATGTCACTTCCCGGTTTTGCGGAATACGCGGCGGGTTTGTTCATGACAAGGCTTCATACAGGATGAGGACGGGTGTGCGGATGAGGAACGGAGGGCGTACAGCGGTGTGCGGATGAGTGTATGGCATTCTGAAAGCGTGTCGGTGTATGAAGAAAAGGATTTCATTTACATACCGCGACAGGCGGAACGGACTGACGGAAAATAAAAACCGGACTGCCTCGCGGCAGCCCGGAATCACTTGTTGAATAACTAACAATGAAGGAATCTTTATTTACCGGATAAATAACAACTCTCTGTATTTGGGCAGAGTCCACATCTGGTCGTCCACGATAAGCTCCAGTTTGTCTATGTGGTAGCGTATCTGCTCGAGCATCGGAGCGATGGTGTCGTGATAGGCTATGGCTTTCTCGCGCACGTTGTCAATCCTGTTCGCCACCTTGCGAGCCTCCACCATGTCGTCCACATGCTTCTTTATGTATGCCGTGCGTTCGGCAATCTCACGGATGAGAGAGATGTTTTCAGCCGACATTCCCTCAGCCTCAGAGGCGTCGAACAGCTCTTTCAGTCTGTAGACATTGTTGATGAGCATGCTCTGGTAGTGCGTGGCTACGGGCACGATGTGGTTCATGGCGAGGTCGCCGAGCACCCGCGCCTCTATCTGTATCTTCTTGGTGTAGGTCTCCCATTTCACCTCGTTGCGCGCCTCCAGCTCCACTTTGGTCATCACGCCTGTGGAGGTGAACATCCTGACGCTGCTTTCCGAGAGGTAGTTGTCGAATATCACGGGGCATGATGTCTCGCAGTCGAGCCCGCGTCTGGCTGCTTCCGCCTTCCACTCCTCGCTGTATCCGTTGCCGTCGAAACGTATGGGCTTGCATGTCTTTATGTATCTTCTGAGCACCTGAAGGATGGCTGTCTCCTTCGATACGTCGTCAGACATCGCCTCGTCCACGTCGTGCTTGAAGTCGGTGAGCTGCTCTGCCATGGCGGTGTTGAGCGCGATCATCGCGCTGGCGCAGTTGGCTTCCGACCCTACGGCGCGGAATTCGAACCTGTTGCCTGTGAAGGCGAAGGGCGACGTACGGTTGCGGTCGGTGTTGTCGATGAGCAGTTCGGGTATCTGTGGGATGTCGAGCTTCATGCCGTGCTTGCCTACCAGAACACCCATGTCCTCGTCGGTGCTCACCTCAAGATGGTCGAGCACCTGGCTGAGCTGTGTGCCGAGAAACGACGATATGATGGCTGGCGGTGCCTCGTTGGCTCCCAGACGGTGGGCGTTTGTCGCGCTCATGATGCTCGCCTTGAGCAGTCCGTTGTGACGGTAGACAGCCATCAGCGTGTTGACGATGAAGGTGATGAAGCGCAGGTTTTCCTCAGCCGTCTTTCCCGGAGCCATGAGGGCGGTGCCGTTGTCAGTCCCGAGCGACCAGTTGTTGTGCTTTCCGGAGCCGTTTATGCCCTTGAAGGGCTTTTCGTGGAGCAGCACTCTGAAGCCGTGGGCGCGCGCCACCTTGCGCATGAGCGACATTATGAGCATGTTGTGGTCCACCGCCAGATTGCACTCCTCGTATATCGGGGCAAGCTCAAACTGGTTCGGTGCCACCTCGTTGTGGCGCGTCTTCACCGGTATTCCCAGTTCGAGAGCCTGTATCTCGAGGTCTTTCATGAACGCGGCGACACGTATCGGGATGGCGCCGAAGTAATGGTCCTCGAGCTGCTGGTTCTTCGACGCCTCATGCCCCATGAGCGTCCGTCCGGTGAGAAGCAGGTCAGGGCGCGCCGCATAGAGTCCCTCGTCCACCAGAAAATACTCCTGCTCCCATCCGAGATAGGAAAACACCTTCTTCACTGAGGGGTCGAAGTAGTGGCATACGTCCACCGCCGCCTTGTTCATAGCGCGGAGAGCCTTTAGAAGAGGCGTCTTGTAGTCGAGCGACTCGCCTGTGTATGATATGAATATGGTGGGTATGCAGAGCGTGTCGTCCACCACGAAGACGGGCGACGAAGGGTCCCACGCGCTGTAGCCGCGCGCCTCGAACGTGTTGCGTATGCCTCCGTTGGGGAACGACGAGGCGTCGGGCTCCTGCTGCACGAGCAGTTTTCCGGAGAACTCCTCCATCATTCCGCCCTTGCCGTTGTGCTCCACGAAGGCGTCATGTTTCTCTGCCGTGCCCTCCGTGAGAGGCTGGAACCAATGGGTGTAGTGGGTCGCTCCGAGCTCCATAGCCCACCGTTTCATGCCCGACGCCACCTCGTCGGCGATGCCGCCATCGAGTGCCGCGCCGTTGTCTATCACGTCCACGAGCTTGGCGAACACGTCGCCCGGGAGATATTTGAACATCTTCTCGCGGTTGAACACGTATTTTCCGAAATACTCACTCGGTCTTTCCTCCGGTATTGGAAATTCCCTGGCTTTGGTCTGAAAAGCCTTTTCAACTACTCTGAATCTTAAACTCGACATAATTGTTGTGTTGTTTTTGTTGGTTGTTGTTATTTATCTTGTTTTGTAATAAGCTGCTTATAAGCAGATGTTACAAATTAATTGCCATCATATTGTGTGCTGCATACTACATGTCGTACGCCGCCTCACCGTGCTCGTAGACATCGAGTCCTTCCTCCTCGACGCGTCTCATGACCCTTATACCGCACACTGCGTCGGTGATACGGAATATGACGAACGTCATCACCGCGCTGAAGACGACTGATATGAGTGTCGTGGCTGTCTGCACCCAGAGCTGGTGCCAGTCGCCGTAGAGCGCGCCCTGGACACCGTCGTCACCCGTCACGGCTCTCGTGGCGAACACCCCCGTGAGCACCGAACCGACCATTCCGCCCATGCCGTGAACGCCGAATGCGTCGAGAGCGTCGTCATATCCGAACTTCGGTTTCACCACAGCCACCATCCAGAAACATACGAGTGAGGCGACGAGTCCGATGCATATGGCTCCCGGAATGTCTGCCGTGCCGGCGGCGGGTGTTATCGCCACAAGTCCGGCGACGGCTCCGGTGCACGCCCCTACGGTGGTGGGCTTCCTGTTGACAATCCAGTCTACGGTCATCCACGAGACTGCCGCGACGCACGTCGCTATGTGTGTCACGAGGAAAGCGTTGGCTGCCAGTCCGTCGGCTGCGAGTCCGCTGCCGGCGTTGAAACCGAACCATCCGAGCCAGAGAAGTGCCGTTCCGATGAACACGAACGGTATGTTGTGGGGCGTGATGGGCTTTCCCGGTCGGTAGTCATTGCGGCGTCCCACGAGCAGAGCCATCACAAGAGCCGACACTCCGGCGTTGATGTGCACCACGGTACCGCCCGCGAAGTCGATGGCTCCCATCTCCATGAGGAATCCTCCGCCCCATACCCAGTGCGCCATCGGCATGTATACGAACACGCTCCACAGTATTGTGAACATCAGGAAGCCCGAGAACTTCACGCGCTCGGCGAATGCTCCGAGGATGAGGGCGGGCGTTATGACGGCGAACATGCACTGGAACATGACGAAGAGCAGTTCGGGTATGCCGCCCGTAGTGATGGTGTCGAGGCTTATGCCTTTGAGCATCACCTTGTCGAATCCGCCTATGCCATAGCGGAAAAGGTTTCCGTCGAATCCTGATCCGAACGCGAGGCTGTAGCCGAAGACAACCCATATGATGCTGATAACGGCTACTATGGAGAGGCTCTGCATTATAACGCTGAGCATGTTTTTCCTTCTCACGAGTCCGCCATAGAACAGGGCGATGCCCGGAATGGTCATCATCAGCACAAGAACGGTTGCCATGATGAGCCATGCAGTGTTTCCTGAATTGAGTGATATTGCTGTTGTCATAATGTCGTTCAATTTATTATTGTTGTTGTCTTATGCTTTCTTCTCTCTCGTCTGCCGCTATTTCTCGTGCTCGGCGTTGTAGAGCGCGATGTCGCCACGCTCTCCCGTGCGTATGCGTATGGCGTCTTCCACGGGTATGACGAATATGCGTCCGTCGCCTATCTCGCCCGTATATGCCGCCTTCATGACCGCCTGAATGGTCTTCTCCACGTTTTTCTCTCTCACGACAATGGATATGAGGATGCGCTCAATGGAGCTTGTGTCGTATGCCACTCCGCGGTAGATGCGCGCCTCGCGTGTCTTTCCCACACCTCTTACTTCATAGTATGAGAACCATTCAATGTCCGCCTCAAGCAGCGCTTCCTTAACATCGTCAAACCGGGTGCGGCGGATGATTGCTTCAATTTTCTTCATAATGATGTGTCTTTTTATATTATTATATAATGTATGGATGTGTTGCCGGATATCGTTATTGCGTTTCACAGACTCAGACCCACGGTGAAGTATGCGTTCTCGGTAGCGGGATTCCATATCGCCTTTGCCGACAGCGGCAGACCGAAACGTTCGGTCACGCGGATGGTTTTGGACGCCCCAAGGCTTAGCTCGGACACTTCGAAACCGTCACAGCCGTTGTTGTAGAAGGTCGTCTCCCACGGTGTGACACCTATTGTGGCGTTCCAGTCTATGCCGCCGAGCCTGAACGGAGCCGTGGCGGAGACGTAGGAGGAGTATGCTCTCTTGCCGTTTGCGCGTCTGCCGTCGTTCCCTCCGATGTTGGTATGCCAGTTTACAGCCACCACATCGAAGTCGTAGCCGACCTGTGCCTCAAACACATGGAGTGTGGAACGGCTGCCGTAATGGAAATATTTGCCCTCTATCATGCTTCCGCTCTTGAAGTTTGTGCCTTTGCTGAAGCTGTAGTCGGTCAACGAAATGCTGAATCCTCCTGTGGCATAACCGAGTGTAAGGTCGAACTCTTTGGCGTATTCGCTCTCAAGACTTGCCGAACCCCATGCCGAAAGAGACAGTCCTTTCCATGACAGCGAAGCCGATGGCTGGACACTGAAACCGCCAAGTTCCTGACCGCGCCATATGTATCCGCTCACTATGTCGGCACCTACTGATACTTCGGGTCTGTCCTGCGCGTGTGCCGTCTGCACGGTCGCAATAAATGATAACAGCAGGAATGTGGTCTCTTTTAAACGGTTGTTCATCATACTTTTGCCTTTTAAGTTATTGCATATGTTGTTTCCTGAGTCTCGGTTTGTATGTCTTTATGAAACTAAAATATAATAATAGCTGTCTTTATGTATCGTTTCCGATGCAAAATTAATAATAAATGCAATTGAAATAATATTTATTCTGACTTTTGGAAAATATAATTTGGCTGTCTTACAGTTGCTTTCTCATATGATGGGAACGGCTTTCTGATTGTAACAAAACACCCAATCAGGATGACAAATCGTAAGTTTCGCGTGCGCTGTATGCCGATGGCTGACTGGGAATAAGGTCTGTGTTGGCTGTCAGGTATGGGAAAAACGCTGTTTCAGGCGGGGCTGTATATAAAATAAAAAATGCAGGACATCATTACCGACATGATGTCCTGCATGTATGTTGTCGTTATTATAAGGCGGCGGAAGAGGCTGAGCCGGTGTCCCAGTAGGGCGCGTCAGCAGGCTGCGGATGCCGTCATTGGCGTCGCGAGGTGTCCTTACGGCGTAGTGACACACGTCTGAGTGTCGTTGCTTATGGCTACCTTTATCACCCCGTCAAGCCGGTTCTCGAACACGCGGTAAGCCTCATCTATCTGCGAGAGAGCGAACCTGTGGGTGATGAGCGGTGTCGTGTCTATCTTGCCTTCGGCTATAAGGCGCAGTATCTCCTCACAGTCGCAGCCGTCGACACCGCCGGTCTTGAACGTGAGATTCTTTCCGTACATGTCCGGAAGGGGCAATGTCTGCGGATGGTCGTAAAGCGCCACCACCGTGATGATGGCGTTCGGACGCGCGCACTGCCACGCCATGCGGAACGTGTCATCGCTCCCCGCCACCTCAATCACCACATCCGCGCCACCGTGGAGACTGTTTTCCGATACGACAGCGGCGCAGTTTTCCGGACCGGTGACAATCACTCCGGGATAATGGCTGCGCACGAAGGCGGCGCGCTCCCGCGATTTCTCGCACACGATGATGCGTCGCGGGCTCTTCAGCATGACGCACAGCAGGGTGCAGATGCCCGTCGGTCCGGCTCCGATGATGAGCACAGTGTCGTCCGGATCAATCTCCGATATGCGCGCAGCCCAGTATCCTGTGGCGAGGATGTCGCCCGTGAAGAGAGCCTGTTCGTCGCTTACGCCGTCGGGTATGCGGTTGAGTCCCTGTCCGGCATGCGGCACACGGACATACTCAGCCTGCCCTCCGTCGATGCGGCAACCGAGAGCCCAGCCTCCGTCGGGGTCCTCGCAGTTGTTCACGTAGCCCTTACGGCAGAAGAAACATTCGCCGCAGAAGGTCTCCACATTCACTGTCACGCGGTCGCCCGGTCTGACGTTCGTCACCTCCGCGCCTGTCTTTTCCACTATGCCCACCATCTCATGACCTACGGTGATGCCAGGTACGGCGCGCGGAACACTGCCGTGCTTTATGTGCAGGTCGCTCGTGCAGATGCTTCCGAGCGTCACCCTCACGATGGCGTCGCGCGGGTCCTGCAGTTCGGGCACGGGTTTTTCTGTCAGTCCGAAGTGCCCTTTTCCGATGTAAGTGTATGCCAGCATTGTTATTGTCTCCTTTCTTTCCTTATACAATATTCAATGTGTGCTTGTGTCGGAACGGCTGCCGTGTCCGTCGTCGAAGGTCCATCCGCAGTCGTCATGGTAGACCATCAGGCGGCTCATACCGCCGTCCACTGTCACGTTCTCGCCGTTTATGAACGAGTTGCGTGTGTCGCACAGAAACTCGGCGACGCGTGCTATGTCGCCGGGCTCGCCAACGCGGCGCGACGGATGCTGTGCTGTGTCGCCATGGCTGTAATGTGGCTGATAGCTGTCGGAGTGCCAGGCGCCTGTGTCTATCCATCCCGGTGAGATGGAGTTTACCCTCGCCACGCCGGCAAGACTCACAGCCATGGCGTGTGTCAGTGCGGTGATGCCGCCTTTTGCAGCAGTGTAACTCTCCGTGTCAGCTTGCGACTGGAACGCCCGTGTGGACGATATGTTGACGATGGAACCGAGTCCTTGAAAATGGTCTTTGAACAGGCTGGCGAGCCAGAAAGGTGCAGCCACGCCAACGCGCTGCACATACATGAAGTCATCGTAGGAGCATCCGCCCAGCAATCCGCCATTCATCACACACGCGTTGTTGATGAGGCAGTGTATGCCCTCGGGATGCCTGCTCAGCACCATGGCTGCGAACTTATCCAGCTCTTCCTTCTCCGCCACGTCGCCGGTGTAACCGCTGACATTCCATCCGAGCTCTCTCATTCTTCCGGTCTGTGTTTCTGTAGCCGCGCGGTCGGCGTCGATGAAGTACACCGTGTCGCCTTTCGAGGCGAAAAGCTCGGTTATACATCGTCCTATACCGTTGGCTCCACCTGTCACAACTGTTATTCTGCCCATATGTAAGTATATGTGTTATGTACTGGTTATGAGTATGTTTATTTTTCAAAGATAAAAAATAATTGTCATACCACGCCCTTGTGAGGTATTAAAAATAATGAAGTATTGTTATAAGTAGATTTTATGAATTTACCGATATTATAAAATTAGCCATATGTAATCTGCATTCTTTCTCTATCCCGCGCGCTCTTCCGGAGTCCATTCCAATGTCTCACCGCCCGTGCGGACCACTATACCCTCACTTCGGACCTTGAAGTTCATATACAGAACAACATCCCATCTGATGACAATCAATTCATAACCTACGCTTAACATAATCTGCATCCGTGTGATGTACTGCCTGTTTTCATGGACATAGCCATGCTTTTGGGTGTATGAATGATGTGCTCCGGCACATGGAAATGACGGTCAATGATGTGTGGAGATGATGTTGCTGTGTGGCGACGTCAGTTTTTCGGCGCGGTCCTGCGGCATCCTCCGAAACTCATCAAGGTGTCGCGCCGCCGACGGTAATACCACAGTCCGATGATGTCAGCCAGTGCCCAGCCTATCGGCACCGACCACCATATGCCGGTGTATCCCACCGACGGGATGGCGGCAAGAGCGTATGCCAGAGCCACGCGGGTGCCGAGCGACACCACGGTGAGTACGACCGACATCGAGGGCAGGGCGACGGCGCGGTAGAGTCCGTAGAGAAGGAACAGCCAGCCGATGCCTACATAGAAGCTGCCTTCGATGCGGAGATACTCCACACCGATGGCTATTATCCCGCCTTCAGCCTCAGACACGAACAGCGACATGAGCCATGGAGACAGCCAGAACACCAGTGCCGATACGGCAAGTGAGAAGAGTGTGGTGACGATGACGGCACTGCGGATGCCGCGCCTTATGCGTCCGGCGCGCCCGGCGCCGAAGTTCTGCGCGATGAACGTTGAGAAGGCGTTGCCGAAATCCTGCACGGGCATGTAGGCGAACGAGTCTATCTTCACCGCGGCGGCGAACGCTGCCATCACCGATGTGCCGAAACTGTTGACCAGACCCTGCACCATCAGTATGCCGAAATTCATGACAGACTGTTGCAGGCATGTGAGAAATGACCATGAGGAGACACGCCTGAGCGACTCCATGTCGGTCTTGCAGTCGGCTCGTGTGAGGTTAAGCTCCGGATAGCGCCGGCGTGTGTAAAGGCACAGTCCGGCTGCCGCGACTGTCTGTGCCGCCACTGTGGCAAGCGCGGCGCCCTCCACTCCCATGCCCATCAAGAGGATGAGAGTGAGGTCGAGCGCGATGTTGAGCACCACTGAGACACCGAGGAACACCAGCGGAACGACGGAGTTGCCTATCGCCCGCAGCAGGAACGCGTAGAAATTGTACACGCACACGGGCACCATTCCGCAAAAGGTGACGAACAGATAGTCGTATGTGAGCCGCTCCACCTCGGCTGGTGTCTGCATGAGACGGATTATGGGATTGAGAAAAATGAGTGCCGCCGCGTTGAGGGCGAGCGTCGTTCCGCCTATGATGAGCATCGACGAGTACACGCTGCGGCGCAATGCCTTCAGGTCGCGGGCACCGTAGTGTATGGAGAAAAGCGCGCTGCAGCCCATGCACAGACCGATGAATACGGACGTGACAAACACGATGAGGGCATACGACGAGCCTACGGCTGCCAGCGCGTCGGGACCGAGGACACGACCCACAATGAGTGTGTCGGCTATGTTGTAGCACTGTTGCAGCAGGTTGCCGAGCATCAGCGGCAGTGCGAAACGCAGCATTGTGACGGTGATGCCGCCTTCGGTGAGATTTCCTTTGTCGTATAACCGGCTCATGGAGTAGTTGTGAAAAGACGTACAAAATTACTTCTTATGGGTCAATTATACAAATATCCGCCATGTGATTATATACCTTAATGGTATGGTTTTTGTATATTTATTTGCGAAATATGCATAAAATCATTACCTTTGCATAAGCTTATCTGCACTCGGGAAAGTAAAAGCAAGCTTTCTTTCCGCTCGTTTGCATTAGCTTTGCATAAGCTTATCTGCACTCGGGAATATAAGAACAAGTTCTTATTCCTCTCGCTTGCATAAGCTTTGCGAAATAAAAACTGCACTCGGGAAAGTTAAAGCAAGTTTTCTTTACGCCTGATTGTGTCAGCTGAAAATATAAAAAAAGAGATATCCGATGAACTATACATTATATATAATATGTGGAAAGCGGCGTGACGGCGGGCTTTACAGAGGCACCGACATCAGTCATACCGTGCATGTCCATTGGTTCAGCGGATTCATCTGATTATTCTTCCCGTCTTTTCATATGATTGAGTCGTGCCGCCAGGATGAGGCACGACACTTTATGGCGCCGCCACTGTGACCGGTGCGCCGCGCCGTTGTCGGCATCCTATACATATATTTTTATCAAAACAGAAAACACAAATCATGTTCAGCATAGTATTCACCATGTTGGCAGGTATGCTTATAGGGCATTTCCTGCGTGACGGAAAGAGACTGGAGAAGATAGAGAAGAGCACCTCCGTAACCATCTTCGTGCTGCTCTTCGTGCTAGGTCTTTCAGTAGGCTCAAACAGTGTGATAACATCAAATCTGGGACGTTTCGGATGGCAGGCAGCCGTACTTGCCATACTCGGAATGAGCGGAAGCGTCATCGCCGCGCGCGTTGTGACGCGGCTGTTTTTCAGGAAAGGAGGTGAGAAAGATGAAAAATAGTATGTCTGTTGTGGCTATGTTCGCCGCCGGATGTGTCGCCGGAGCGTATCTTGAGATAGACGCCGACATACACGGCATATCTCTCTGCATACTCTATGCGCTCATGTTGCAGGTGGGAATGGGCATCGGCGGCAACAGGGAACTGCGCGAGAGCCTGAGACATGTCAGCCCGAAGATATTGCTTGTGCCTGTCGCCACCATCACGGGCACGCTGCTTTTCTCTGCCGCCGCGAGTCTTCTGCTGAGCCGCTGGAGCGTGTTCGACTGCATGGCTGTGGGTAGCGGGTTCGCCTACTATTCGCTTTCGTCAATACTGATAACACAGTTCAAGGAACCGTCGGTGGGTATGCAGATAGCCACCGAGCTTGGGACGATAGCCCTGCTGAGCAACATCATGCGCGAGATGATGTCGCTTGTGGCGGCTCCTCTCATACGCCGCTACTTCGGAAAGCTTGCTCCCATCTCCGCCGCAGGGGTTAACTCGATGGATGTGCTGCTGCCTTCCATCACGCGGTATTCTGGTAAGGAGGTGATGCCTGTAGCCATCCTGCACGGCATGCTTGTGGACATGAGTGTGCCGTTCTTCGTGAGTCTGTTCTGCAGCATGTAGGGGTTAAACTCTTACATGCCGTCAGCCGTCGTGGCTGTCTTGCTGTCTGACTGTCGTCTCACCATGCTTTTCCATCACCGCTTCCGCAGTGTCGTATTCCGGTTTTAACCCAGATAGGTCATCAGAACGCCGGTTGTACATTTAAGATTTATTGTCAGTTCTTCATTCTTCTTCCGTACCGCTGCCGTCATATTGTCTCCTGCTTTTTCCCGGTGTAGCCCTCTACATCTTCTGTAAAGCCGAATACAATCCGGATGACAGCAGTACGAAATGAGAATGGAAGCCTTATATTCTGTTAGGGTTTAACCTGCTTGAAATGTATATTTATTCATTCCGGAAGTAAAAAATATTGACAACGGAAAACGGGAAAGAGTGAGAGGGGGAGGAAGTGAGAAAGGGTGAGAGGGTGAGAAAGTGAGGGGGTGGGAGTGTGGAAAAGGCTTTTTGAGGACGCGGGACGGGGGTTGGGGGGTCGGGAAAGGTTTTTTGGTGGTGCGGAAGAGGCTTTTTGGGGGTGTGAAAGAGGCTTTTTGAGGGTGTGGAAGAGGCTTTTTGGGGGTGTGAAAGAGGCTCTTTGAGGGTGTGAAAGAGGCTCTTTGGGGATGCGAAAGAGGCTCTTTGGGGAGGCGGAATGGGCGGTACGGATTATTGGGATGGTGCAAATGGCTGATTGTCAATGATGTATGTGAAACGCTGAAAACTCGCGTATTTGCGCCCGAAGAGTCGTCAGGACAGAAAAACGGCGGTATTTTAAGGTTACGGTGAATATTTATTCATGACGCAAAGTGTGTTTCCGTATATTTATGCAAAGCCGCGGTGTCAGTCTTCTATATACACATAACTGCTCTCAACGTGTATGGTCTCCTCGGCTATAAGCTGTTCCAGAGCCGTGTCGAGAGCGTCAGAGGGCAGCCGGAGCGAGAGCAGTTCGGTGAGGTGATGCCTCTTTCTGTCGTCGAGAAGTGCGGTTATCATGTTCCTCGCATCCATGAGCAGACGCTCGGTGTCGGGCATCCTCTTGTGCGCCAGGCACACGTCGCACTGTCCGCAGTCTGTCGAGCGCGGCTCGTCGAAGTATCTCAGCAGCTGCCTGCTACGGCATACGTTGTCGTTGGTGGCATATCCTATTACGGTGTTTATCCTTTTTGCGAACTGCTCCTTGCGGTCTTCGTACACGTCGCGGGTTATGATGAGGTTCTCGCCGTCCACCCTGTCGCGCGTATAAGTGATGAAAGGCGTCTTGCTCCGCGGCACGAAGTGGAGTATGCGTTTCTGCGTGAGCCCTTTCAGCAGGAGGTATATCTGCTGGCTTGTGAGTCCTGCCTGTGCGGCTATCATGTCCTCGTCGATGTAAGTGTAGTCGATGAACAGCGAGCCGTAGTTTCTCAGCAGGGTTGTTATGAGCCTGTCCTCAAGCGGCGAGAGTTCGTTGAGCATGTAAAGGTGGTCGCGCGAAATGAGGAAGACAATGCGCGGGTCGGAGTTCGGGTCGGTGTTGTATTCTATGTATCCGGCACGTTCGAGTATCTTCAGCGCGGCGTCGGTCTGTACCGGGAAGAGCCTGTATGTGCGGCAGAATTTCCTTATGTCGAACATGAACGTGTGTCCGCAGCCGTTGTTCACGGCAATCTGGAAGAATCCGGCGAGATGGTCGTACACGCCGCGGATGTATTCCTTCTCCGGAAACTCGTCGGCTATGCGCTTCTGGAGTTTGGTGTCGTCGCTGCCGTTATAGAGCATCACGGCATACGACTTCATCCCGTCGCGCCCGGCACGTCCCGCTTCCTGGAAGTAAGCCTCGAGCGAGCTGGGGCAGTCGAAGTGTATCACCACGCGCACGTCAGGCTTGTCTATGCCCATGCCGAAGGCGTTTGTAGCCACCATGACGCGCTTCACGTCGTCGTGCCACAGCTTCTGCCGCTCGTCCTTCACTGAGTGTTCGAGCCCCGCATGATAGAATGTCGCCTCCACGCCGTTCTCCTCCAGCCACCCGCTTATCTCCGAGGCGCGCTTCCGGCTCCTCACATACACTATGGCGCTTCCCCTCACGCTGCGCAGTATATGCAGCATCTCGCCGCGCTTGTCTGTGGCATGCCGCACGATGTAGGCAAGGTTCTTGCGCTCGAAACTCATGCGGAACATGTTGCCGTCCTTGAACTTCAGCTTCTCCTGAATGTCGTCGGCGACCTGTCTTGTAGCCGTTGCTGTTAGCGCGAGCAGCGGAGCCTCCGGTTTTATCTGTCTGATGTCGGCAATGTGAAGATATGACGGTCTGAAGTCATATCCCCACTGGCTGATGCAGTGAGCCTCGTCCACGGTAATGAAACTCACCTTCATGTGGCGCAGTTTTGTCTTGAACAGCTCTGAGGCAATGCGTTCCGGAGAGACGTAAAGCACCTTGGTGCTTCCGAGTATGCAGTTCTCGAGCGTGCGCAATATCTCGTGGCGCGTCATGCCCGAGTATATTGCGGCAGCCAGTATGCCGCGGCGGCGCAGGTTGTACACCTGGTCTTTCATCAGCGCGATGAGTGGGGTGATGACAATGCACACCCCTTCGGCGGCAAGAGCCGGCACCTGAAAGGTTATCGACTTGCCTCCTCCGGTCGGCATCAGTCCGAGAGTGTCGTGTCCGCTGCCGATGCTTTCTATTATGTCACGCTGTATTCCCCTGAACGCTGAGTGCCCCCAGTATTGCCGGAGTATCCTTGTGTATCTGTCAGAGCCGTTGCTCACGAAGGTCGGGTTTTGTGATGTTGTTTTAGAACGGGTGCGGTTCCGCCTGCACGTTATCCTCTTCTTCCGCCGGACGGATGTCCTCTATCTGCAGCTGAACCATGTTTTTCTTGAATACGTTGTCCTCGAGTGTGTAGGCGATGTCGAAACTGCGCTTCGACTTTATGTACCTTGCCGAGGCGCTCTGACCGAATGCTATGCCGTTGACAACGTTGCTCGACTTGGAGTCTACAAGCTCAAGCTTGATGTGTTCCTGCTCCCTTCCCACCACCTTACTCGTACCGTAGTCGTACACTCCCACCGTACAGAAGATGGGTTTCGGGTTGCACGGACCGAAGGGTGAGAACTTCTTAAGGTCGTTGTGCAGTCTTTTGGTGATGTCCTTGAAGTCTATCACGGTGTCGATGTTGAGCATCGCCTCTGTCTGTTCGGGCTGTATGTGGTTGTCGACGTATTTCTGGAACCGCTTCCTGAACTCGGGTATGTCGTCCCACTTCAGCGTCAGTCCGGCGGCATACGTGTGTCCGCCGAAGTTGAGAAGGATGTCGCGGCAGCTTTTTATAGCCGAATATACGTCAAAGCCCGTGACGCTCCGTGCCGAGCCTGTTGCAAGATCGCCGTCGCGCGTGAGCACAACTGTGGGTCTGAAATATATTTCCGTTAGGCGCGAGGCTACGATGCCGATTACTCCCTTCTTCCAGTTCTCGTCGTAAAGGACGATGGACGAGCGGTGACGCTGGCTTTCCAGGCGAGCCACAATCTGGTTTGCCTCCTCGGTCATCTGCTTGTCTATGTCCTTGCGTTGTTCGTTGTAGCAGTCTATGTGCTTTGCTTTCTCCAGCGCATGCGAGAACTCTTTCTCCACAAGAAGGTCTACGCTCTCCCGTCCGTTCTCTATTCTGCCCGACGCGTTGATGCGCGGTCCTATCTTAAAAACGATGTCGCTCATGGCTATCTCGCGGTTGTTCAGTCCGCAGATGTCTATTATCGCCTTCAGTCCGGTGCTCGGGTTCTGGTTGAGAATCTTCAGTCCGTGATAGGCGAGTATGCGGTTCTCGTCGGTCACCGGCACTATGTCGGCTGCTATGCTTACCGCACACAGGTCGAGCAGCGGCATGAGCCGTGAGAACGGAATGCCGTTGTTCTTGGCGAAAGCCTGCATGAACTTGAATCCGATGCCGCATCCGCACAGATGCTTGAAGGGATAGGTGTCGTCGCTGCGCTTAGGGTTGAGGATGGCAACTGCCTGCGGCATGTCCTCGTCGGGCACGTGATGGTCGCATATTATGAAGTCTATGCCGAGCGATTTGGCATAGGCTATCTCCTCGGCTGCCTTTATTCCGCAGTCGAGTATTATGATAAGCTTCACGTTGTTTGCATGCGCATAGTCTATGCCTTTCTTGCTTAAGCCGTATCCTTCATCGTATCTGTCGGGTATGTAATATTCTATGTTGGAGTAGAACTGAAGCAGAAAGCGGTACACCAATGCCACTGCCGTGCATCCGTCGACGTCGTAGTCGCCGTACACCATTATGCGTTCTTTCCTTCCCATGGCGTCGTTCAGTCTGTCGACAGCGACATCCATGTCTTTCATCAGAAAGGGATTTATGAGGTCAGACAGTTGCGGATGAAAGAAGCGTTTGGCTGCCGACTCGGTCGTTATGCCGCGTTTTATGAGCAGACCGGCAAGAATCGGACTTATGTTAAGCTTTTCTCCTAACTCTTCAGCCGCCTTTATCTCTTCGGATGTCGGTGGTTTGTAATTCCATTTGAAAAGCATTATATAGTTTAGTTTTTTTATTCTGCATGAGGCGAATGTGCGGATTGACACGCACAAACTGCCCGTAAAGTTACAAAATAAAAATGGAAATCATTGTATGGATAATGCGTTTTTGTAAAAAAAACAGTGCAAGCGAGCGCAATGAAAGCTTGCTTTCATATTGCCGAGCGCAGCCTGTTTTATGTAAAAACAGTGCAAGCGAGTGCAATGAAAGCTTGTTTTCAGATTGCCGAGTGCAGCCTGTTTTATGTAAAAACAGTGCAAGCGAGGGCGATGAGACTATGTTTTCAGATTGCCTTATTCTGTCAGGCATGTATAAAAAAAAGGCTGCGGGGCAGGTCCGTTCCGCCTCACCTTCCATTCCATCCGGAATGTGCCGGTGTGTGCGTTTCTCTGCTCCGCAGTCCTGTAAGCGTTTGCCGTGCGGTTTTATTCACCGATGCCGGCTTTCTTCACGGCGTCCTCCATCTTCTTGCGGATGTCCTTAGGTATGGCGTTGATGTTCACCATGTAGTCCATTGTGTTGGCAACGATGAAGTTCTTCGACATATACCATATGCCTTTATAGTCACCGGCTTCACCCCATGAGTTCTTCACCATGTAGTATTCCTTGCCGTTCTGGTCCTTCGCGATACCGAAGATGAGCATTCCGTGGTCGTCTGTCAGCTCCCAGTTGTCAAAGCGTTCCTGACGCTTCTCCTGTGTAGGAGTGAGCTCCGGAACCTTGCATCCGAGCGAGTCGATGATGTTTGTCCTCTTCGAAGACGACAGTTTGAGCCAGCGTGCCATGTCGCTGCCTGCATAGCTCTGCATAGCGTCGGTGTCGTAAGAGTAGGCGAGACCAGAGCGTGTGAATCCTTCCTCGCTCACGTCACCGCCCCATGCCACTGTGTAACCGTTCATCACGGCGTTGTCGATGATGCGTGCCATGTCGTCGATGGGCAGGTTCCATGAACCAGGGTTGCGCCAGTTGTCCTGTACCTCAACCGGGAACTTGGTGTAGAAAGGATGGTGTGTGTAGCTTGTTACGGTGACATAGTTGTTCCAGTCGAGTCCGAGGCTTGCCGCAAACGACTTCGGAGTGTATGTCTTTCCCTCATATGTGAAGTTCTCCGGGCATTTTCCAAGATAAGCGTCGAGTATGCCCTGCAGTCCGACTTTCCACTGTCCGGATATCTTCTTAGCCTTGCTCCTCGAAACGGCGGCTACATACGGTTCCATCAGAGAGAAGAACTCGTTGAAGTTGTTAAGCGAGTCGCCGTAGAGAGAACCAGGGAACGGCATCGCGTCTTCGGGGCAGATGCCGTATGTTTTCAGCACATGATAGACGTCGTATGCCGATCCTCCCTGTGAGAACTGGCAGTCGCCGTGCAGTCTTACCACCTGAATGGCACGCTCCATGTAGTTCTTGTTAGCCACGAAAGACTCGCAGAGGTCGTATGTCTTGCCCGTTGCCTTGAGTATTTCGCTCTCAAAGAAGGCAAGCGTAGAGTAGTCCCAGCATGTTCCACTGCGGCTTTGGTCCTTGATACTTGTAATCGGATTCTCCTTGACAACGGTGAAAACAGGCTTGTTACTGTTCTCTTTCTTGTCCTGGGCGCTCACTCCCATGGCCACCATGGCGAGGAACGCAAGTGTCATTATCTTCTTCATAGTGTGTTGTTATGTAGTTTGTTTTTTATTGATTGTTCTGCATGAAAGCCTCGACATCTTTCGGATGATAAGGTATTCTCTTCTCTCCGATGAAGCGGCATCCGTCTTCTGTTATGAGGATATCGTCCTCGATGCGTATTCCTCCGAAGTCCTTGTAGGTCTCGAGCAGGTCGAAGTTGATGAACTCCTTGCAGTGTCCGCCGGCTTTCCATTCGTCTATGAGCGCGGGGATGAAGTATATTCCCGGCTCGTCGGTGACCACGAAGCCCTTCTGAAGGCGTCGTCCCATGCGCAGGGCGTTTGTCCCGAACTGCTCAAGATTGGGTCGTGTCTCCTCGTCGAAGCCCACGTTTGTCTGACCGAGACCCTCCATGTCGTGCACGTCCATGCCCATCATGTGTCCCAGTCCGTGCGGCAGGAACATGGCATGCGCGCCTGCTGCCACCGCCTCATCGGTGTCGCCTTTCATCAGTCCGAGCTCTTTCAGGCGTTCGGTCATCAGTCGGCACACTGCAAGATGGACGTCGAAGTATTTCACTCCAGGCTTCGCCACCTCCAGCACGTGGTCATGGCACGCCTCGACTATGCTGTATATCTCCAGCTGACGCTGTGTGAAGGTGCCGCTTACAGGCATTGTGCGCGTGTTGTCCGAGCAATAGTTGTTGATGGTCTCGGCTCCGGCGTCGCACAGCGCGAGCCGTCCTGCCTGCAGGACGCTCATCGACGGGTTGCCGTGCATTATCTCTCCGTGCTGGCTGTATATTGTGGGGAAGCTCGTCATGGCTCCGTATGAGTGGGCTATTCCGTCTACCTGACCGCCCACGAACTTCTCCGTCACTCCGGGGCGTGTAAGCCTCATGGCAGTGGTATGCATGAGATAGCCTATCTCCGCAGCCCTCTCCAGCTCCTCTATTTCCTGCTGTTCCTTCACCGAACGCATGCTCACCACCGCCTTTATCAGCTCCATGCTTGCGGCTTCCTTCTGCTGCACCGGGTGTATTCCGAGCAAATCGAATATCTGTATCTTTATGTCGTGACGGTAGGGCGGCAGGAAATGTATCCTGCGTTTCTGCCTCAGAGCCTCGTTGCATGTGTTTTTCAGCGCGCGCATCGGTGCCGTGTGCTCCACGCCTACCTGTGCGGCGAGGTCGTGAACGCTGTCCACGCTGCCATACCATACGATGTCCTCGATGTCGATATCGTTGCCGAAGACAGTCTCACTGTTGTTGTCTATGTCGATGACTCCTACGAGTCCGTCTCTGTTCAGACCGAAATAATACAGGAACGAAGAGTCCTGTCTGAACGGATAATAGCCGTTGCTCGGGTAGTTACAGGGCGACTCGTTGTTGCCGAAAATAATTATTATGCCGTCGTTCACAAGACTTCTGAGCCTTGCCCGGCGGTTTACGTAGGTCTGTTTGTCAAACATATATTAAAAATTCGTGTCAATTGATTGCAAAGTTACAACTTTTATATTTAAAATGTGTAATTTTGCAGAGTGATTTAAACGTTTTTTTCGCAGATGGACAACAATACGGGGCTTGTGCTTGAAGGTGGTGGCATGCGTGGCGTTTTCACCACCGGAGTGCTCGATTCGTTCATGAAGCACGGTTTGTATTTTCCTTATGTCGTGGCTGTTTCGGCTGGGGCGTGCAACGGCATGTCGTATGTCAGCCGCCAGCCGCGCCGCGCCCGCATTTCCAACATCGACTATCTGGCGCGCTACGACTACATAGGGCTGCGCTATCTGTTCACGCAGGGCAGCATATTCGACCAGAAACTGCTTTACGACAAGTTTCCGAACAGCTACATACCTTTCGATTTCGACACGTTCTTCAAGAGCGAGACAGAGTTTGAGATGGTGACAACCAACTGCCGAACAGGTCTTGCCGAATATCTCTCAGAGCGTCACGACCGTCAGCGCGCGCTCGATGTGGTGCGCGCGTCGAGCAGCCTTCCGTATGTGAGCAAGATTGTCTTTGTGGACGGAAAACCCATGCTTGACGGGGGAATAGTAGACAGCATACCCGTGGAACATGCCATGCAGAAGGGCTACAGCCACAATGTGGTGGTGCTGACCCGCAACAAGGGCTACCGCAACGACAGCCGCGACATTAAGATTCCGCGCTTCATCTACCGCGACTATCCGCGTCTGCGCGTGGCGTTGAGCCACAGGATAGAGGTGTACAACCGCCAGCTCGACATGATAGACCGGCTGGAGCAGGAGGGACGCATCACCTGCATACGTCCCCAGCGACCCATGGAGGTGGACCGGATAGAGAAAGACACGAAGAAGCTGGAGGCTCTCTACGAGGAAGGCTTCGCGCTTGGCGAAGCCTTCTGTAAGGATTATGGCGGCGCGAAGTAGCGGCGCGAATGTTCTCTGATGACGTGTCACGTCAGCGCAAGGCAGGTGTCCTGCCGCTTGCTTATGCCATTGTCTGCATTGTGTCCTGACTTTCCGCGTCGGCGTTTTCCTCTACGTATTTCGGTGACGGACCGTATTTGTTCTCCTCCTTCTGGCTGTCCTGGCAGTAGAATATGAGCAGGATGATGCCGTAGATGATTCCAGCCAGCAATCCGATGCCGATGAATCCCATTGCCGAACCTTCACTCAGAGCCTCCACTATTTCCTCCGACGACATCGAGCTCAGGTCTGCCGCGGACGCACTGCCACCGAGAGCGGCGATGACAAGAGAACATGCTACAATGATGTATATGGTTCCGCATATCATGCTGACGCCATACCACCATCCGCTTCTGCCCGTGTCGTGCAGGCGGCGGAATGTGATAGGTATCATCGCCAGACCCAGCAGAATCGATATCAAGGTTCCTATGAACGGTATGAACTGGCAAATGAAGTTGATGATGAATACCGTAAGGTAAGTCCACCAGAACTCCGAACGGCGCGAACGACCCTTGAACTGTGTAATCTTCTTACATGCCGCGCTTAGCGCTTCTGTAAATCCCAACTGTGGAAGTACTGTCAATTCTCTCATGTTTAATTTAGGTTTTAAATGTGTAGCCCAACGTATTGTTATGTTGTCTGCTCCGGAGTGGGCTCCGTTTCTCCGTTGGCAGGCTTGTGTCGGTTGTGTCGCGGCGCGCCGTCTGTTTATCTCAGGCGCACCGGTTTCCCTTTCCGCGCGCTTTTCACCGCCGCGTCAAGAATCTCCACTACGGTAAGGTTGTTCTCCAGCGAGGCGAGGTCGGTGGCGTTCACCTTTATCTCTCCTCTCACGGCAGCCTTCAGATAGCGGAACGAGTCGTCGTATGGAGCTTCGAGAGGCGTGGGCTTCACGTCGCTCTCCTTCCCGTTCCTGTATAGTGACATGCGCGACGGCGCGCTTTGGTATATATATCCCTTCGAGCCGTAGACGTACATGTCCTTGCGGTTCATGGGCCAGTTCCACGACGGCATAAGCTGCACCGTGACGTCTGGATATTGCAGTATGATTGTGGCGTCGTCGTCCACTTTAGGGTATTTTTCGGGTTTCTGGCTGTTTGTCACGGCATATACGCTCAGCGGCTTCCGCCCTCCGAAGAGCCACGTGGCGAGGTTGGCGCCGTAGCATCCGAAGTCGGTTATGGCGCCTCCGCCGTTCATCACCGGGTCGGTAAGCCACGTTGTGAAATCCTTTCCGCACCCTATCTCTATCGGACCCTGGTGTCCGTCATAGACAAGTATGCGTGTGATGTCGCCTATGATGCCGTCCTTCACCATGCGGTATGCCTCGTGGTTTGAGCTGTACCAGCTCGTCTCATAGTTTGTGAGCAGCAGTATGCCGTGCCTGCGTGCCAGCTTTGCCATGCGGCGGGCGTGCCTGTTGTTCACCGCCAGCGGCTTTTCCACCATCACGTGTATGCCTCTCGGCGCGCAAGCCTCCACCACTTCCATGTGGTCGTATATCGGTCCGTAAGCCACGACAGCCTCCGGTCGCGTGGTGTCGAGCATCTCTCCGAGGTCGGCAAAGGCGGGTATGGTGCTGTCGTGCCTTATTAGTCCGTTGTCGCGGCGCATGCGGTCGTCCTTCTCCCATACGCCAACCACCTTGAAGTCGCCCCTGTCCATGCGCGAGATTATGTCGTTGAGATGACCGTGAGCCACTCCTGCCACAGCCACGCGCAGCTCAGTTCCGTCTCCTCCGGATGCCGCCTCCGCCGCCGTGCTGCATATTACGAGCATCGTGATGAGACATAGGGCTTTGCTTAGGAAGTTCAGGTTTTTCATATCTTTATTGTCGTTTGTTGCGTTTACGGGTCTTGTCTGTGAGCAGTGAGGAGTGTCGCCGCGCCGGTCATCTGTCCAGAAGGTCGGGTCGCAGCCGCCTTGTGCGCTCCATAGCCTGCTCCATTTCCCACTCCTTTATCTTCGCCTCGTTGCCGCTGAGGAGTATTTCTGGCACCTTCCATCCCTTGTATTCCGCCGGGCGCGTGTAGATGGGGGCAGACAGCATGTCGTCCTGGAAGCAGTCGCTCAGCGCGCTCTGCTCGTCGCCTATCACTCCGGGCACCACTCTCACTATGGCGTCCGCCATGACGGCGGCTGCAAGTTCGCCTCCGGTGAGCACATAGTCGCCTATGCTTATCTCGCGTGTTATGAGATGGTCGCGCACCCTCTGGTCGATGCCTTTGTAGTGACCGCACAGTATTATCATGTTTTCCTTCATTGAGAGGTCGTTTGCCACGTGCTGGTCAAAGCGTTCGCCGTCTGGCGAAGTGAATATCACCTCGTCGTAACTGCGCTCCGCCTTCAGTGCCGAAATGCACCGGTCTATCGGCTCGCACTGCATCACCATTCCCGCGAATCCCCCATATGGATAGTCGTCCACGCGCCTCCACTTGTCTGTGGTGTAGTCGCGCAGGTTGTGCAGATGTATCTCCGCCAGTCCTTTCTTCTGTGCCCTTGCGAGTATTGACTCGTTTATGAAGCCTTCGAGCATCTCCGGCAAGACTGTGATAATGTCTATTCTCATAATTTGCAAATTTATTGAAAAATAACGTAAGTTATAGAGACGAATAGTTAAATAAAGCAAAAAGCGATGTGCCGCATATCATCTTGCGCAAGCGTACGCGGTGAGCAGGTGTCCGGCGGATGTGTCTCTGTGTGTGCGTATGGCGGCAATTAAAAATCGGCAATTGTTAAACGTAATGCGCCTGTGGCTGTGTTTTTCTCGTCCGGCAAACGTTTCCGGCGGAAAAACGCGGATTTTACGCCCTTTGCGGAAAAACCTGTGTCACAGCGTGTTGCGCGTCTTGAGCTCGTTGAGTCTGTTCCGTCGGCTGTGCGAAAAGGGCTTTATTGCGTTGCGGAAAAGCCTTTCCTGTGTTGCTGAACGGCTTTTCCCGTGTGTCTGAACGGGCTTTGCCGCAGTCCCGGACGGTGCTTTTGGCGAGTGAAAACAGTGAAAAGGCGTTCCGGATACGGCTGTTGCAGGTCTTTTATGTGCTTCGGTGTGCTTTCCGGGATGCGGAATGTGTGGCGGCGTAGAGAGGGGAGACGGCGCCGCGTTAACATAAAAGTGTTAAACAGACGACCGTATATACCTTGTTTGTCTTATGTCTTGTTGTACGCATAGTGCTGTCCGTCATCTTTGAATGCCGGATTATGTATCACCCGTATGTGTCTTTCTTAAAAAGGTGTTACCGCCCGGTCTGCGTCATTTCCGTTTCAAGTGTCATGGCGAGAGGTCTGTTCAGCGGTTGCACGAGTGAGCTGTCCGGAGCCGCCTCTGACTTCGGGGACTCCAGTGCCGCCGTAATTTCCTTCATTTTTTCAGAGGATACGCACTCGTTTTTCAGCACATAAAGTTCGTCTGTAACCTCTATCGTTTGCCAGACGGAGTCTTTTTTGTGCTTGTAGAAAATCTTTCTGTATCCCTTTCTGTTTATCAGGCTGGAGTATGGCTGTGCCCATTTCCTGTAATGATAGGTCTCGCTCAGCAGGTGGGATACGAGTCTTGTGGTGTAGCCGAAAAGCGTTCCTGTTTTTTCCTTTTTGTTTTCAAGGGCATTGTATGTGACGCAGCTTATTCCGCTTACGGTGTCGGTGCTTACGGTTCCCGCCATGGTTCCGTCATGCCATATCCCGCCGACCGGGGTGTCGGAACTGAATGTCATGCCTTCACGTTTCAGCTTTTCCATAAGCGTATGTTTCTCGAGATAGGGCATTGCGGTGAATTTGTCGGTCATGGTGTTCGCACGCTTGCGGTCTTTGTCAGTCAGTCTTTTGTTCTCGAAATTACGCAGTTGTGAGACAAACCGTTTGCTTTTCTTCTTTTTAATGTCTATGAAAAAGTCGGCAAAACCGTCCTTGTAGTATTTCATGCACGAGTCGTTGAGTTGATAGCTGCGGAAATATGTTCTCATGTGAATGTAGTCCATGCCGTCTGCGGAGACGTTCACTTCGCCGAGAGTGTAAAACCTCGGTGTGAGTGTTATGACTGTGTCTGCTGTCAGTCCGCCGCATTCTATTTCCTTAGGGTCGTATGCCAGATGTTGTATTGTCGCCTTTCCCGGTGCCAGATTTTCCGGAAACATCCCGTTCTCGTCCGTTGTGCCTATGGTTACACCGTTCTTGTCGGTTATTTGGGCATAAGGTATTGGCTGTCCGTTGTTCTTGTCGGTTAGTATTGCCTGTGCGGCCATGTGTGCGGCTATGAGCCACAGGCACAATAAAAACAGAGTCCGGTTTGAACTGTTTTTGATATGAACTGTCTTTTGGTTTGCTTTCATAAAGTGGGATGTGTGGTGTCTTTAAGTCTGCCCGGCAGTGTTTACGCCGTAGCCGAACAGTGCGAAGTCGCCTTTCAGAGGGTCGTCGGGGAAGATGTCCAGCATGGTTTGTGTAAGTCTGCGCGCCGCACTCATCGACGCTGTACGGCTCCGGAGGAGTCCCAGCCGCTGCGACTGCTGCACCACGTGCGTGTCGAGCGGCATGATGAGCGTGCGCTTGTCGATGAAGCGTGTCCACAGACCGAGGTCGACGGGCGAGCCGTCGCGCACCATCCATCGCATGAACATGCACACTCGCTTGCATGCCGACTTGGTGTCGCGCGGTATCACCGTGCTTGCCTCGTGCGCCGCGAAGTATGCGCATATGGCGTTCACCGCTCCGTATCCGTCGGTGGCGTTCGCCCTGACAAACTGTCCGAGGCTGCCGTGCTCCGTGAGAAGAAGGCGCAGGGTGTGCAGCAGCCGGTGCACGTCGTGCCGCGTATAGAGGCGGTAGTAGCACCTGCCGTCGTCGGGAATGTCTGTCTGGAAGCTTCCGCTTCTCACCCATTCGTCCATCCTTCCGCCCGAGCTGTCGAGCATGTATTGTATTTTCGGGAAGAACTGTTTGCGCGAGCCGTAGCTCAGGCACGACGCCGCGAACGCCATGACCTCCCTGTCTGCCGCCGCCTCCACCTTGTGCATGAACAGGCTGGGGTCGTCTTTCAGAAAGTCCGCCGTCTCATATCTCTCCGCAAGGAGTCTTATATAGTCTGCTGTGTTGTTGTCCATTGTGTCTTGTGTTTTTTAATATCGGGGTGCAAGCTTGTCCTGTTCGCTTCACCGCATAAAAAAAGCGACAACCTTCACAGGCGACCGCTTCGAATCTTCAATAGGTATTAGTCTCTTCCATTAAGGTAAAAAGATTGTTTTCAGGATAACGTTTACAAAGATAGGACATTTTTTATGTCTGCCAAAATATTTTATTCCTTTTTTCCAAAAAAGTGCTCCGTGTGCGCACACAGCATGCTTTTTTACGGTTTGGAACAATAAAATTTATAATAAAACTGTATAAAACGGTTATATGCGTATGCATGTGTGACAGTATGATTTCTCTGTCCGGACGTTGCGGAAAACGCGTCAGTCAGCAGTTAAACATTATTATATATGTATGCCCGGCGTGGTTGCGGATATGCGTTTTATTCTTCATGACGCATGCCGGAGGAAGTTTTTTCTGACCGACATTATGCATATGGTACGACAGGTGTGACGCCCTCGTCCGGTCGTTTGCGCCAAACCTGAGACCAATGTGTGCGCCGCCATGACGAAAGACAGATTAGACCCGATTGTCAGTCAGACTTTAAATATTTTCGGGAAAGTGGCGTGCGGAGCCGATTTATTTTATTATATTTGCGCTTCCACGTGTTTTTTCCTTTACCGATGTCAGCCGTCGGCGGTTTCATGGCGGCTGCATCGTGACAGTTGAAAGTATAAAATATTCCGGAATATGGAGATAGTTTATTTAATGATAGGTATGGTTGTCGGCGGTGTGACGGCTTTCTTTTTCATGCAGTCGAAGATAAGGGGGGTGAGAACGGAGCTTGCGCTTGCCGCGCAGAAGGCGGAGCAGCTGGAGCATACTGCCGCGCAGCTCAGGGCGGAGACCGACGCCGCCAGAGCCGGAACGGAGGAGATGAACGGCAGACTGACGCAGGCGTTGTTGGAGGCGGAGCGTTCTGCCGCCGAGCTGAAGGCAGAGAAGGAGCACAACTCCAAGGAGATGCAGATGAGGCAGGAGCAGTTCGCCCAGCAGCTGAAGACCGTTCAGGAGCAGTTCGCCAACCTTGCTACCAGGGTGCTCAGCCAGACCACCGACCGCCTGAAGGCTGACAACTCAGAGAGTATGGAGAATATCACCAAGCCGCTACGCGACAATCTCAAACAGCTTCAGGAGGCTATACGACTCACTAACAGCGAGACGGCAAAGAGCACAGCGTCACTTTCAGAGCAGCTTAAGGCCATGAGTGACCAGACAACGAAGATAGACCGCACGGCTACGATGCTCACCAACGTCATAAGAGGGGGCAACAAGGCGCAGGGAAACTGGGGAGAGCGCATGCTGACCGAGATTCTCGACGCTCAGGGATACAGGTTGGGAACCGACTACGACGTGCAGCAGACCATCACGGACGACAAGGGCAACATCGTCGTAAGCGACGAGAGCGGCAAGAGGATGATTCCCGACGTCATACTGCATTATCCCGACAACGAGGACGTAGTGATAGACTCGAAGATGTCGATAGACGCTTACTATCAGTATGTGAATACGGACGACGAGACGCTCAAGCGCAAGTTTGCCGACGACCTTGTGAAAAGCGTGCGCACGCAGGCTGTGAACCTCGCGCGGAAGGACTACAGCCGATACATCACAAAGCCGCGGCGGGCAATCGACTTTGTCATAATGTTCGTGCCGAACGAGGGCGCGCTGCAGCTGGCACTGGCTCACGACCCCAAGATTTGGCGCGAGGCGTTCGACCGGCATGTGTTCATCACCGGGCAGCAGAACCTCATGGCGATACTCAGGATGATTCAGATAGCATGGCGGCAGTATGCCCAGACCGAGAGCCAGAAGAAGGTTTTCGAGATGGCGGACGAGATGATAAAGCGCGTGGGGGAGTTCATCAAGAGGTTCGACAAGCTCAAGAAGGACATCGACACGCTGCATAAGGACTACGACGATGCCTACAACAAAGCTTACACAGGACGCCAGAGCATCGTGCAGAAGGCAAACGAGCTGAAGTCGCTCGGCGTGAAGGAGAGCGCCAACTACCCGATACCGGAACCGCAGACACTTTTAAACGAAGATGATGAAGAAAAATAAGAAAAGACTGTTGTTTGTCTGTCTCGGCAACATATGCCGCAGTCCGGCTGCCGAGGGAGTGATGAGGACACTTGTGGAGAATGCCGGACGCGGTGACGAATTCGTCATCGACTCAGCCGGAATAGGCGGATGGCACGTCGGACAGTTGCCCGACAGCCGCATGCGCAGGCGCGGGGCGGTGCGCGGATACAGGTTTGACAGCAGGGCGCGGCAGCTTTCCGAAGCCGACTTCAGCCGTTTTGACCTTATCCTTGTGATGGATAACGCCAACGTGCGGGCGGTAAAGGCGATGGCGTCCGCGCCTGAGCAGAGGGACAAGGTGAGGATGCTCGGCTCGTATATGACATCGCATGCCGGTGTCAGTGAGATACCAGACCCTTACTACGGTGACGATTCCGACTTCGACTATGCCCTCGATCTCATCGAGGATGCGTGTCGGGGACTGCTCGCAGAGATGTGATTTGACCAGAATCAGCCGTCATGCCGCATCCGCATTCCGTGCTTACGGCATGTTGTTGTTTTCCATCTTTTGTGCAATATGTAACATATTGAACCGGTCAGAAGCTGGTGGCAGTATGACGGCAGCAGTGTGGAAGACGGATGAAGAGCCTTTGGTCAAACGGAATAGAAGCATTGGCGGACTAATGGCTGATTCGGGTTTAATATATGTAATATCCGCCTCTGGTGAGATACTCGGAAGGTGTTCTGACGTGGCGGAGCTTTCACGGATGCTCGGAAAAATTATAAACGACTGACGCTAACGTTGCCGGAACGTTCTTTCGCGCATCAAACATGAGTGTATGAAAGTCTGTTCCGGCATGTGTCATGCGTTTTACGTGTTTTTTATTATAACTTTGGATTGAATCATGCTGCGCCCGGCAATGTCGCGGCAAGCACTATAGCGTTCACTGACATTGCTTTTTGTATAAAAATGCAACATATTTATCGGTTTGCTTAAATATTAATGTCAGTTTGCTAACTATATTGAATGAAATGATGCAAATATGATTTTTTTTTGTATATTTGCATCCAATCAAAAGCAACATAAGATGATTCTGGATTACGAAATGCTGAAGAGCTTCTACTCTTCATATAATAATAATGTAGCGAAGGTAAAAGGATTGTTAGGCAGACCGCTTACTTATGCGGAGAAAGTGCTGTATGCCCATCTGTTTGATGAGAACGGACTGAGGCGGTATGAGCGCGGAACCGACTATGTAGACTTCCGCCCCGACCGTGTGGCGATGCAGGACGCGACGGCTCAGATGGCGTTGCTGCAGTTCATGAACGCAGGAAAAGACCGTGTGGCTGTGCCCGCGTCGGTGCACTGCGACCATCTCATAAAGGCAGATGCCGGTGCTGACAGCGATCTGCCGGCTGCAATGACAGCCAACAGGGAAGTGTATGACTTCCTGCGCTCCGTATCCGCCAGGTATCACATAGGGTTCTGGGGACCGGGCGCGGGCATCATACATCAGGTGGTGCTCGAGAACTATGCCTTTCCCGGAGGCATGATGGTGGGCACCGACTCACACACTCCCAACGCCGGAGGACTCGGTATGGTGGCTGTGGGAGTGGGCGGCGCGGATGCCGTCGACGTGCTTACCGGGCAGCCGTGGGAACTGAAGATGCCCAAGCTCATAGGTGTGCGGCTGAGCGGAAAGCTCTCGGGATGGGCGTCGCCAAAGGATGTCATACTTCAGATTCTCGGCATGCTGACCGTCAAGGGCGGCACCAACGCCATACTTGAATATTTTGGCGACGGTCTCTCTTCGATGTCGGCAACAGGCAAGGCTACCATATGCAACATGGGAGCGGAGCTTGGCGCGACCTGCTCCATATTCCCGTTCGACGACAACGGGGCGGAATATCTGTGCCGTACGGGGCGTGAGGAGATAGCCGCAATGGCACGCACGTGCGCCGATGACCTGCGTGCCGACGACGAGGTGTACGCAAATCCGGAAGCATACTACGACAGTCTGATAGACATCGACCTAAGTAAGGTGGAGCCGCATCTCAACGGTCCGTTCACGCCCGACGCCGCTACGCCTGTCTCTCAGATGAAAGCCAGGGTGGAGGAGTACGGATTCCCGCCCGCAGTGGAGGTGGGACTGATAGGCTCGTGCACCAATTCATCTTATCAGGACCTGTGCCGTGCCGCATCGGTGGCGCGTCAGGCTTATGAGAAAAACATCCCTGTAAAAGGACAGATAATAATCAATCCGGGCTCTGAACAGATACGCCGCACTGCCGAGAGAGACGGTATACTTGACGACTTCAGGCGTATCGGCGCCGTGATAATGACCAATGCGTGTGGTCCGTGCATCGGACAGTGGAAGCGGCATACCGATGACAATGAGCGGAAAAACTCCATCGTGACATCGTTCAACCGCAACTTCAGACGCCGTGCGGACGGTAATCCGAACACATATGCCTTCATCGGCAGTCCCGAACTGACCATGGCGCTCGCCGTGGCGGGTCGTCTCGACTTCAATCCGGCAACCGACGCGCTGCAGGACGGCTCCGGACACAGTGTGATGCTCGACGAGCCGCACGGCAATGTGTTCCCTCCCGAAGGGTTCGATGCCACGGACGAGGGGTTCGTAGAGCCTCCCGCAGACGGCAGCGGTGTGAAGGTGGCAATCTCGCCCGACTCCGACAGACTGCAGAAGCTGGCTCCGTTCGACCCGTGGAACGGCAAAGACCTGTGCGACATGCCGTTGTTGATAAAGGTGAAAGGCAAATGCACCACCGACCATATATCCATGGCGGGACCGTGGCTGAGGTATCGCGGACATCTGCAGAACATCTCAGACAACCTGCTCATGGGAGCGGTGAACGCCTTCAACGACGAGAGCAACCGCGTGATATGCCTCACCGACGGCACGGAAAAGACCGTCTCCGCCGCAGCGAAAGCCTATAAGGCTGCCGGACTTGCGTCTGTCGTCGTGGCGGAAGATAACTACGGCGAGGGCAGCTCGCGCGAGCACGCAGCCATGGAGCCGCGCTATCTCAACGTGCGTGTGGTGCTGGCGAAGAGCTTCGCGCGCATTCATGAGACCAATCTGAAGAAACAGGGCATGCTCGCACTGACCTTCGCGGACAAGGACGACTATGATAAGGTGAGGGAGGACGACCGTATCTCGGTGACAGGACTCGGATCCTTCGAGCCCGGAAAGCCGCTCACCGTGACATTGAGACACGCCGACGGAACGACAGACACATTCGAGGCGTGCCACTCCTACAACTCAACGCAGATAGAATGGTTCCGCGCCGGCAGCGCGCTCAACTACGTCGGAAGGCACAGATGAGCGTCAGCCGGATAAAGGCGGCGTACATACCGGATAAGACTAATGGTTTTATCACACATTGAAGGAAATCCCAAAACAACCGAATAATAATGAAAATCGAAATGAAAAACGGCGTTCTTGCCGTGCCGGATATGCCTACAGTGCCCTTCATAGAGGGCGACGGCGTGGGCAGCGAGGTGTCTCCCGTGTGCCGGGAAGTGGTGGATGAGGCTGTGAGAAAGGCTTACGGCGGACGGAGGAAGATTGAATGGATGGAGGTGTTTGCGGGCGGCAAGGCTCACGAACTTACCGGAGAGTGGCTGCCGAAGGCTACGCTTGACGCCTTCACCGAATATCTTGTAGGAATAAAAGGTCCGCTGATGACACCGGTGGGAGGCGGCATGCGCTCGCTCAACGTGGCTTTGCGCCAGACGCTCGACCTGTATGTGTGCCAGCGTCCGGTGAGATATTTCCGTGGCATAGAGTCGCCTGTGAAGCATCCAGAGGATGTGGACATGTGCATATTCCGCGAGAACACCGAGGACATATACGCAGGAATAGAGTGGGAGGCAGGCACGCCCGAGGCGGAGAAGTTCTATAAGTTCATTTCGGAAGAGATGGGAGTGGGCAAGGTGAGGTTTCCTGCCACCTCGGCATATGGCGTGAAGCCTGTGTCGCGAGAGGGCAGCGAGCGGCTCATACGCAGTGCCATAGAGTATGCTCTGGCGCACGGACGCAAGACGGTGACGCTTGTCCACAAAGGCAATATAATGAAGTTCACGGAAGGAGGATTCAAGAAGTGGGGCTACGAACTGGCTGAACGCGAGTATGGCAGTGAGCTGCGGAGCGGCAGGCTTGTGGTGAACGACTGCATATGCGACGCCTTCCTGCAGAACGCCCTGCTGCGTCCGCGCGACTATGAGGTCATCGCCACGATGAACCTTAACGGCGATTACGTGTCTGACATGCTTGCCGCGCAGGTGGGAGGAATAGGCATCGCGCCCGGCGCAAACATAAACTACGGCAGCGGACACGCCATTTTCGAGGCGACACACGGCATCGCGCCCGACATCGCGGGCAAGGATGTGGTGAACCCCTGTTCCATTATCCTCTCGGCGGTGATGATGCTCGAGTATATGGGATGGGACGAGGCTGCGCGACTCATCACCTCGGCTATGGAGCGGCTTTTTGCCGGAGGACATGCCACGGCTGACCTCGCGCGGTTCATGCCCGACGGTAAACCGCTCGGAACGAGGGCTTTCGGCTCCATGCTCGCCTCCGCACTGTGACCGCACTATGATTCCACCGGACGGGCACATCGCGCCGTCCGGCAGTTTAAAACATACAAAACATAAGGTTATGAAGAAGGAATATCTGATATATAAGCTGTCTGACGAGGTGAAAAACTCGTGTAAGATAGACAACGAACTGTTTCCTAAGTATGGCGTGAAACGCGGATTGAGAAACGAGGACGGAAGCGGTGTGCTTGTCGGACTCACAAAGATAGGAAACGTCGTGGGCTACGAACGCGACGGGGAAGGCAGGCTCGTGCCCACCGCAGGCAAGCTTTACTACCGTGGCTATGAGCTTGACGACCTCGTGTCACCCATACTTGCCGAGAAGAGACTGGGCTTTGAGGAGATAGCTTTCCTGCTTCTCTCGGGCAATCTTCCCGACCGCGAGGAGCTCGCAGCGTTCAAAGAGCTCATCAACGACAACATGGCGCTAGACCATAAGTCGGTGGTTCATATATTAGACCTTGAGGGTTCGAACATCATGAACATACTCGCGCGCACCGTGCTGGAGATGTACACGTTCGACCCTAACCCCGACGACCTGTCGCGAGACAACCTCATGCGCCAGGCGGTGGAGCTCACCGCGAAGCTCCCCACCATCGTGGCTTACGCCTACAACAGCTACCGCCACACCGTGCGCGGACGCTCGCTGCACATCCATCACCCGCATGAGAACCTCTCGATAGCCGAGAACTTCCTCTACATGCTGAAGGAGGGAGACTACACCGAGCTCGACGCGAGGATGCTCGACATGCTCCTCATCATACAGGCGGAGCACGGAGGAGGAAACAACTCAACGTTCACGGTGAGGGTGACGTCGTCGAGCCGCACCGACACTTACTCGAGCATAGCAGCCGGCATTGGCTCGCTCAAGGGTCCGCTGCACGGAGGTGCCAACATCAGAGCCATCAACATGTTCCACCATCTGAAGGAGAACATAAGCGACTGGACCGATATCGCGGAGATAGACACTTATCTTAACCGCATCCTCGACGGCGATGCCTACGACGGGAGCGGACTCATCTACGGCATAGGACACGCCGTGTATACCGTGAGCGACCCGCGTGCCGTGGAGCTGAAAAGGCTTGCCGGCGAACTCGCCAAAGAGAAGGGGCGCGACAAGGAGTATGATTTCCTCAGGCTGCTCGAGCAGGAGAGCATCAAGTGTGTGTCCGCCCGGCGCAAGACGAAGAAGCCTCTCTGCGCCAATGTGGACTTCTATTCGGGTTTCATATACGAGATGATAGGTCTGCCGCAGGAGATTTACACCCCGATATTCGCCATGTCGCGCATCGTGGGATGGATGGCACACCGCATAGAGGAACTCAATTTCGAGGGACGGCGCATCATCCGTCCTGCCTACAAGAGTGTCATGGAGGAGCGCACGTATGTGCCTCTGGCTGAACGCTGACACCGCAGGCGGCATGGTGGCGGGGGTGTGAGGGCGTGCGTGAACGGCACTCGCGTTATGGAGCATGCCGCCTCCTGACATGGCATAAGGATATATGGAAGTGAATAAATATGCGTTTCCGGAAGTAAAAAATCTTTACAACGGAAATTCTCGAAAGAGAAAAGGCAATGTGACGGAAAACGTGTCGTGAGGCGTCGGAGATGCTTCCATCGGCACGCTTCCGTACTTTGAAAAAGCTGAAAACGGCTCTTCGGACACATCGGAGAGCCGTTTTTGTGTGCCATAATGACTGTACCGGCGTGCGGAACGGGCTTTGCCGTTGTGCGGAAGAGCCTTTTCCGCACCATGAAAGAGGCTTTCCCGCATTCCCGAAGAGGCTCTTCCATGGCGTCGTAAAGTGCTTCTTCTGTACTGTGTCGGCATAAACCGCTGTGTGACAGTATCTTACGCAAACTCCGAAATACTGCGTTATTTGCAGCCGTATCCGCTTTCGCTGATTCTGAGGGCACTCTCGTGAAGTTGGCGATGCATAATTATGCGGATGCCCCTCAGTTTTTGCATAAATATGCAATGTGTGTGACAGACTTGTGTGACTGTTTTGCGCGGATTGTCATTGCATGTGTCAGGCGCGGCGGAAACGGTGCGTGCGCGATGACACGACGGCGCGGATGTGGAGTGCGGACAGGAGTGTGAGGGCGAATGAAAGATACTGTTTTGTTAAAATATATAAAATATGACGGCGTTTGTTTGGCTGTTCGGATAAATCTTAATATCTTTGCACCGCTTTTAAGACAAGCAAGGGGCGTTTAGCTCAGCTGGTTTAGAGCATCTGCCTTACAAGCAGAGGGTCGGCGGTTCGAATCCGTCAACGCCCACAGCCATAGCCGGATGTGATTTTGCATCCGGCTAATTTTTTGTCCGTATGTGTGTTGCCGTCTGTTCTCCGCGTGCGTGCTGTACGGCATACGGGAATATTCCGATATGTGAAAATAAACGTGCCGAAATGACATTAAAAGTTAAGTGTACATAAAATAAGAGAATCCGGAGGCTAAGTTTTGGCATTCTTTTCGCATGTTTCGATTTTAATTATTAATTTTGCAGCATCTTATAATAGGTATTTTTATGACACTTGACTTGCTTACTGCCATATCTCCGATAGACGGACGTTACAGAGGTAAAACGGAGGCATTGGCTGATTACTTTTCAGAATATGCGCTCATACGCTACAGGGTGCGTGTGGAGATAGAGTATTTCATCACATTGTGCGAGCTTCCGCTGCCTCAGCTGGCTTCGTTCGACCATTCTTTGTTCCCACGGCTGAGAAGCATCTACACCGCTTTCGACGAGGTTTGCGCACAGCGCGTGAAGGACATCGAGGCGGTGACCAACCACGACGTGAAGGCAGTGGAGTATTTCATAAAGGAGGAGTTCGACAAGATAGGAGGACTGGATGCGTATAAGGAGTTCATACATTTCGGACTGACATCGCAGGACATCAACAACACCAGCGTGCCGCTCTCCGTAAAGGAGGCTCTCGAGAAGGTCTACTGTCCGGCAGTGGAGGAGCTTATAGCGCAGCTCAACGATTATGCCGAAGAGTGGAAAGACGTGGCGATGCTCGCCAAGACACACGGACAGCCGGCGTCGCCTACACGGCTCGGTAAGGAAATAATGGTGTATGTGTACCGTCTCACCGAACAGCTCAGAGAGCTGAAGGCGTGCAGGATGACTGTGAAGTTCGGAGGCGCGACAGGCAACTACAACGCCCATCACGTGGCATATCCGCAGTTCGACTGGAAGGCTTTCGGCGACCGGTTCGCCAAGGAGAAGCTCGGTATGGAGCGCGAGCAGTACACCACGCAGATAAGCAACTACGACTGCCTCGGCGGTGTGTTCGATGCCATGCGCCGGATCAATACAATCATCATCGACCTTGACCGTGATATGTGGATGTATATATCCATGGACTACTTCAAACAGAAGATAAAAGCTGGCGAGGTAGGGTCGAGTGCGATGCCTCATAAGGTGAATCCCATCGACTTCGAGAACAGCGAGGGCAATCTGGGAGTGGCAAACGCCGTGCTCCAGTTCCTCGCCGCAAAACTGCCGGTGAGCCGTCTGCAGCGCGATCTTACCGACTCCACGGTGCTCCGCAATGTGGGTGTGCCGTTCGGTCACGGTCTTATTGCCATAATGAGCACGCTGAAAGGACTGCGCAAGCTCATTCTCAACGAACAGAAAATATACGACGATCTCGACAACACATGGGCTGTGGTGGCTGAGGCAATACAGACAATACTGCGCCGTGAGGCTTATCCTCACCCTTACGAGGCGTTGAAGGCGCTTACCCGTACAAACAAGAAGATGACGGAGGAGACCATACACGACTTCATCAGGACACTCGATGTGAGCGACGGGGTGAAGGCGGAGCTGATGGCAATCACACCGCACAACTACACGGGTATATGACAGTGAATCGTCATTTTACACATAACAGAGTTATATTTATCAGAGAGTTATAATTTATTAACCGGAGCCGTGAGGCCAGAACATCATCATTTAATATGGACTTAGAATTAGAAAACAAAGCTCAAGGGCAGTCTTCAGAGCAGAAAAACGAGGGTCAGGAGAACTCTGCCACAAACTATCAGAAGGATTATCGTAGCGGCACTCGTCCGCAACGTCCGCGCATCCGCGTGCAGCGCGCCTACACTACAGGCCGCAGCAGTGGCGATGAGGGCGGATTCCGGCCGGAAGGTTTCGGGACGGGATTGCTGCAAAACAATAATAACACGGGCTATCAGCCGCGCCAGCAGGCAGGCTATCGTCCGCGCTTCAACAATGCCGAGGGCAACCAGACAGGCTATCAGCCACGCCAGCAGGCAGGCTACCGTCCCCGCTTCAACAACGCCGAGGGCAACCAGACGGGCTATCAGCCACGCCAGCAGGCAGGTTACCGTCCTCGCTTCAACAACGCCGAGGGCAACCAGGGCGGCTATCAGGCGCGCCAGGGCGGATTCCAGCAGCGTGGCGCACGTCCGCAGCGCGGTGGCTATAACAAGAATTATCAGCAGGGAGGTTACCGTCCGCGTACCGCCGACTACGACCCCAACGCCAAGTATAGCATGAAGAAGCGCATCGAGTACAGCGAGAGCCACATCGACCCGAACGAACCTATACGTCTCAACAAGTTCCTTGCCAATGCCGGAGTGTGCAGCCGCCGCGAGGCTGACGAGTACATAGAGGCAGGCGCAGTGACCGTAAACGGGACCGTGGTGACCGAACTCGGAACCAAGGTAAAGCGTTCGGACGAGATCAAGTTCCAGGATAACGTGGTGACACTCGAGAAAAAGGTCTACGTGCTTCTCAACAAACCGAAGGACTGTGTCACCACAAGCGACGACCCGCAGAACCGCAAGACCGTCATGGATATTGTGGGTAACGTGTGTCCGGAGCGCATTTATCCGGTGGGAAGGCTTGACCGCAACACGACCGGTGTGCTGCTTCTCACAAACGACGGCGACCTTGCGAGCAAGCTGACTCATCCCAAGTTCCTCAAGAAAAAGGTTTACCACGTGTTCCTCGACAAGAATGTCACCGCACACGACATGCAGCAGATAGCTGAGGGAATAGAGCTTGAGGACGGAGAGATACATGCCGACGCCATCGAGTATGCCAGCGATACGGACAAGAGTCAGGTGGGCATAGAGATTCATAGCGGCAAGAACCGCATCGTGCGCCGCATCTTCGAACATCTGGGCTATCGCGTCGTGAAGCTCGACCGTGTACAGTTCGCGGGACTGACAAAGAAGAACCTGCGTCGCGGAGACTGGCGTTTCCTCACTGAGAAGGAGGTCGACATGCTGCGCATGGGTGCTTTCGAGTAAACAGACATAACAATACATAATAACATAAACAGATGACGTGTCGGCCTGTTCGGACCGTGCCGCCGCCACATAACACGGCTTCAGTAGCCGGGGAAGGGCAGGGGCGCGGGCTGAAAAGGCTGACGGCATTTTATAACATATATATAATATGGAGACAATACGTAGAACAAAGGTAGTCGACATTCTCAAACGCACCGACTTCGGAGCGGTTGTCAATGTGAAGGGATGGGTGCGTACGCACCGCAGCAGCAAGGCTGTTGATTTCATAGCACTGAACGACGGCTCGACCATAAAGAACGTTCAGATAGTTGTCGATCCCTCCAAGTTCGACGAGAATATGCTGAAGCAGATCACCACAGGTGCCTGCATAAGTGCCACGGGAGTGCTTGTCGAGAGCCAGGGAGCCGGTCAGGCTTCTGAGATACAGTGCAGTGAGATAGAGATTTACGGTCTGTGCGGCTCCGACTATCCCATGCAGAAGAAGGGACAGAGCTTCGAATACATGCGCCAGTACGCGCACATGCGTCTGCGCACCAACACTTTCGGTGCCGTGATGCGCATCCGTCATAACATGGCGATAGCCATACACAAGTTCTTCCACGACCGTGGCTTCTTCTATTTCCATTCGCCCATCATCACCGCAAGCGACTGCGAGGGTGCCGGCGAGATGTTCCAGGTGACGACAAAGAACCTGTATGACCTGAAGAAAGACGAGGACGGAAAGATCATCTACAGCGATGACTTCTTCGGAAAGATGACGTCTCTCACCGTTTCCGGACAGCTTGAGGGCGAGCTCGGAGCCACTGCCCTCGGACAGATATACACGTTCGGACCGACGTTCCGTGCCGAGAACAGCAACACTCCGCGCCATCTTGCCGAGTTCTGGATGATAGAGCCCGAGGTGGCTTTCATCGACAAGGACGACCTTATGGACCTTGAGGAGGAGTTCATCAAGTATTGTGTGCAGTGGGCTTTGGACAATTGCAAGGACGATCTGGAGTTCCTCAACAAGATGATTGACAAGGGTCTCATCGCAAGACTTGAGGGAGTGCTGAAGGATTCGTTCGTGCGTCTCACCTATACCGACGGCATCAGGATACTCGAAGAGGCTGTTTCGAACGGCAAGAAGTTCGAGTTCCCGGTTTCATGGGGCATGGATCTCGCCAGCGAACACGAGCGTTACCTCGTTGAGGAGCACTTCAAGAAGCCCGTGATAATGAATGATTATCCTAAAGAGATAAAGGCTTTCTACATGAAGATGAACGAAGACGGACGCACGGTGCAGGGAACGGACGTGCTGTTCCCGCAGATCGGCGAGATAATAGGAGGAAGCGTGCGTGAGGAAAGCTACGACAAGCTCATGGCGCAGATAACGGAGCGCAACATCCCGATGAAGGACATGTGGTGGTATCTCGACACCCGCAAGTACGGAACATGCCCTCACGGCGGTTTCGGACTCGGTTTCGAGCGTCTCATCCTTTTCGTTACGGGCATGCAGAACATACGCGACGTCATCCCGTTCCCGCGTACTCCGAAGACCGCGGAGTTCTGAGAAAGAGCATCATCATATACGGACAATCCCGGAACAAAGCCTTTGCGCTTCTGTTCCGGGATTGTCTTTTCCATTCCGTTCAGGCGGTCGTGTCCCATCAGCATCGCGTGCCGGTGCCGGGCGTGCCGCTTTATGATTTTCCGGGAAAGCCTATGATGTCCTTCACTATTTCCCCACCTAATATTATACCTGCCGCCGCCGGCACGAAGGCATTGCTTGCCGGAACTGGGCGTTTTGATACTTCGGCACCGCTGTCCGGCACGTCTTGTTCTGAGGAATGTGCTGGCTGCTCCTCGCTGTATACCACTTTCAGATGCTCTATGCCAGCCTTCCGCAGTTTCTTCCGCATGATTTTGGCTATCGGGTCCATGCTTGTCCTGCTCAGGTCAGCCACTCTGAACATTGTAGGGTCGAACTTGTTTGCCGCCCCCATGCTGCTTATCAGCGGCACACCGAGCCCGTGGCAGCGCATGGCTATGTCTATCTTCGCCTTTATTGTGTCGATGCAGTCAGCCACATAGTCGTATTCTGACAGGTCAATATTGCCCGCCTCCTCCGGCAGGTAGAACATGCGTATGGCATTGACGTCGCATTCAGGGTTGATGTCGAGAATCCTCCGGCGTGCCACATCCACCTTATACTCCCCGAGGTTGCTGTTGAGTGCGATTATCTGGCGGTTGAGATTGGTTATGCTGACGGTGTCGTTGTCGATGAGAGTGATGTGTCCCACACCGCTGCGAGCCATCACCTCGACGGCATAACCGCCCACTCCTCCTACGCCGAACACTGCAACGCGCGCTTTGGCAAGAGTCTCTATGGCGTCACGTCCGAACAGCATCTCTGTCCTTGCATACCACTTCTGCATCATCTGTTCAGTTTTATGGATTTGTCGGAGATGCTTATCAGCCTCCGTCTGTACAGGTCGCCGACGGCGCGTTTGAACACCTTCTTGCTCACATGGAACATGTTCTTTATGTCCTCCGCGTCGCTCTTGTCGCCCAGCGGACACGTTCCGCCGTTGCCGTGCAAGTATTCCAGCAGTGCCTCGGCGAAGTCTTTGGTGTGCCGGCGTCCCGACGGCTGCGCCATGAGGTCTATCTTCCCGTCTTCCCGTACGTTGCTGACGTAGCCCTTCATACGGTCGCCCGTGTGTATGTCCTCAAATATCTGGCTGTCGTAGATGAGTCCTTGGAACCTGTTGTCCACAATGACCTTGAAGCCCAGATCGGTCTTCTGCCACACCAGCATGTCCACCTCGTCGCCGCGACGGTATGGCGGCATGTCCTCGTTCAGGAAGTGTTCCACCTTTGCCGAAGCCATTATGCGGTAGCTCTCTTCGTCGATGTGCACGTGCACTATGTATCTCTTGCCTTTCTCCATGCGCATCTTCTGTTCGCGGAACGGGCAGAAGAGGTCTTTCATCAGTCCCCAGTCGAGGAACGCCCCGTGGTTGTTCACCCACGCCACTTCAAGGTATGCGAAGTCGCCCACCTTCGCCCGAGGAATCTCCGTGGTAGCCACGAGCCTCTCCTCGTTATCGAGATAGATGAACACTTCCATCGTGTCGCCTGGACAGGCACCCTCCGGCACATAGCGGCGCGGCAGAAGTATCTCCCCCTCGTCGCCTCCGTCGAGGTACAGACCGAAGTCAACCTCCTTCACGACGGTAAGTATGTTGTAGTCGCCGAGCTTTATCATATGAGTCAGTCTTTTTGCTTTTTATGTATGTGAAAGTTCATTCGCCGTCGCGTGAACCATTGTTCTCCTCCGCAGCATTTTCCGTGACGGGGTCGGAAACGTGCGTGACAGCCGTTGAGGAGCAGCTTTCGAGCATTCCGTCCTTCATCACTATGGTGCGGTCGGTTATGCTTGCCAGGTTCTCGTCGTGTGTCACTATGACGAACGTCTGTCCGAACTTGTCGCGCAGTTCGAAGAAAAGGCGGTGCAGCTCCTCCTTGTTCTTTGAGTCGAGGCTACCGCTGGGCTCGTCTGCAAGAATCACCGCCGGGTTGTTCATCAGTGCCCTTGCCACCGCTACGCGCTGTTTCTCGCCTCCCGACAGTTCAGCCGGCTTGTGCGTGGCACGGTCTTCCAGTCCCATGAATCGCAGCAGTTCGCCTGCGCGTTCTTTCGCCTCAGCCTTGCCGGTACCCCCTATGAATGCCGGAATCATTATGTTCTCCAGTGCCGTAAACTCCGGAAGGAGCTGGTGGAACTGGAACACGAAGCCTAAGCGTCGGTTGCGGAAGTCGCCTATCTGTGCCGCGTTGAGTTTCCTCACGTCAGTCCCGTCGATGACGATTGAGCCGCTGTCAGGTCTGTCGAGCGTTCCGATGATCTGCAGCAGAGTGGTCTTTCCCGCTCCGCTCGGACCTACTATGCTCACCACCTCGCCTTTGTCGATGTGCAGGTCGATGCCTTTGAGCACCTGCAGTGAGCCGAAGCTTTTTGTAATTCCCTTGATGTCTATCATAAAATGCAGTGTGTTTGTCGTTTGTCTCTTGCCTTGGTGCGGCATCAGTGTTGCCTCGCCGTGCGGCGTTCATTGCTCTGCGTTGCCGTTGGCAGGGCTTTTCCCCGACTTCTTCATGCGGTTTATCCACTTGCCGATGCTCTCGTATGCGCTGCGGTCCTCGGTGTGCTGAGGCTGTGCGAAGGTCATTTCGTCCATGGCGTTGCCGTGCTGGTCGGGGAATATTATTATGAGATTCGTGCCGGAGAAATGCGTTGTCAGCTCCTCGGGCAGATATTCTATCGCGTTCTTGTATGACACGGTGCCCTTCCGCGCAGCCACAACCACAAAGAGGTTGTCCCCGCTTATGTTAGCCGCGAGGCGTGGCAGCTCGTTCCAATGGTCCATCGCCATGTATTCAGCCTTCACGTCCGGATGGTGCTGCATGGTGTATTTGTTGATGAGCGAGAGCGTGTCGGGGCGTCCGTGGAACATCATGCGGCACTCCATGTTGCCCGCGAGGCGGTCCAGACGTTCGAGCCAGCGGTAGAATCCCGGTTCGAACTGCGCCTTCGACGGCACCGCCACGTGTATGTGCCGTATGGTTGTGAGCGGCTGGTTGAGTCGCGCCATTATTATCTGGTTGTTCAGTCCGTTGAACAGGCTCTGGTGGAACGCGCCCCAGAACTTCTGCGACACCTCCTTGTGCATGTGCATCCCGATGATTATCTCCGACGCGCGGAACTCCTTGAAGGCATGCTTTATGCCGTTGGCTATGTTGGCGGCGACCCTCACCTGAGTCTGCATCTTCACGTCGGCAGCCGCCGCATACTTGCTCACATTCTCGAGAAGGCGTTGTCCGCGTTCCTGGTTTGCCCGCATGTCGTCGTCGTCGTACACCACGTTAAGCCCCACAATCTCCCGCCGCAGCTTAGGGTTGCGCATCATGATGGCAAGACTCAGCAGTCTGTTGGCATACTCGGGATACTTCATCGGTATGAGTATGCGCTCGTCGTCGGTCTGCTGTTCGTCCTGCGGCATGTCCTTGTCGCGCAGTATTATCTGCTGTGCAGCCGACTCGGTCATCATCGTCGATATGATGCACGTGAAGAGAATCATTATCACCACGGCGTTGAGCATCTCGTCGTTCACGAGCACCTGTCCCGGAGCGGTCTCTATCCTCATGCCCACCATTATCATGGCTATCGAGCCGGCGGCGTGTGCCGAGGTGAGTCCGAACATCATGTTGCCCGACGAGAGCGGCAGGCGGAAAAGGCGGGCTGACAGATATGCCGCTATCGCCTTGCCGAAGGTGCCTATGAAGGTGATGGCGAGCACCACCCATATGATGCCTGTCCCGGCGAAGAGCAGGCGCACGTTGATGAGCATTCCCACGCCTATGAGGAAATAGGGGATGAACAGGGCGTTGCCGATGAACTCTATGCGGTTCATCAGAGGCGACACGTGGGGTATGTAGCGGTTGAGTATGAGTCCGGCGACGAAGGCTCCGAAGATGCCCTCAAGACCCACTGCCTCGCTCAGGGCTGCGCTCATGAAGAGCATCGACATGACGAAGATGAACTGCATCACGGCGTCGCTGTAGCGGCGCAGGAACCATCGCGTGAGCCTCGGTATGACGAGAACCATCGCCCCGATGTACACGAAGAACTTGGCTGCGAACCACACCCAGAACCAGAAACCTGTGCTCTCCCTGTGTGATGCCACGAGGGCGGCGAGCGTGACAAGAGCCATCAGCAGCGAGATCATGGACGAGCCGACGCTCAGCGACACGCTCTTCTTGCGCTGGAGTCCGTAACGGCTCACTATGGGATAGGCTATCAGAGTGTTGGAAGCCATGATGCAGCCCAGCAGCAGCGACGCCTGAAGGGAGTAGCCGAGCAGTGTGTAGCTCATGATGTAGGTAAGCACGAACGGCGCGGAGAATGTGAGCAGACCGAAAGTGAGAAACCTCCGTCCGTCCTTACGTATGCCGTCCATGTTCATCTCGAGCGACGCGAGGAACATGATGTAGTATAGTCCCACCTTGCCGAACAGCTCGAAGGAGTCGTCGCGCACCAGAATGTTGAGTCCGTACTTGCCTATGAGCACTCCGGCGAGCACCATTCCGATGATGTGGGGAATGCGTAGCTTTCCCATGATGATGGGTGCCGAGAGTATGATTATCATCACCACGAAGAATATCAGCGTGGGATCGGTTATCGGAAAGTATTGCGCTATCTGGGACATAGGTATGTTGCCGGTGTTTGTATGTCTGTTGTCTGATTAATATGCAAACTTAATCAAAATCGCTGGAATAAACGAAAAAAAATGCGGAAATGGATGTTACGGGACGCTATTTGGGCGTTTCAGCGCACGCATGCAGCCAGACTTTCCTCCGCATCGTTGTCGTGATATCGCGTGACCGACACCGTGACACAGCGGCGCGTGGCTTGGTCTGAGGAACGGGTGACAGTGTGGGAAAGAATGGCGGACATAATATGGCGGAATAGTTTGGGTAAATATAAATTAACATATTGTATATGCTAAATGTTAAAACATTGTCTCTAAAACTGCCGTATTCTGAAACACGGACGCCCCGGACGCTGTTTTCGCGGAAAATGACGTTTTTTGCAGTCTTTCCGTAATCTGCTGACTGATGCGCTGTTAGGCTTCCGACGGCTCGCGGTGCTTTATCCTCTATTTTGCGAAAGAGCCTTTTCCGTCGTGCCGAATGGTATCTTTTGCAACACGAAAGAGCCTTCTTCGTAGCATGAGACATGCCGTTTGGCGATGCGGAACAGGCTTTCCTGCAATCCGGTCTTTTGCGTACGACTGTGTGATTGTTCCTTTTCGGTTCTTTTGTATACATTTATCGGCTAAGTCTTTTCCGGATTGTGAGACTGGAAAAGTTAAATTGTTGTAGTGTAATATTAAAATAATGTTAATTACGTTTTGACCCGTATATGACGGAGACAGGATGCGGTGATGTCTGCATGTGGTGTGTGGGGAGGGACGGCAGAGGCGGATGATTCTCTCGGCAGTGCGATAAAAAAAGTCGTGGTAATTGCATTTTAATGGAAATGTTGTATCTTTGCATAAGATAAGCTTCGGCTCGGCAGTATCAAGCCTGGTAAGACTTCGTCTTCCCGCCTTGCTGTTGCACTCGTCTTGCATTATCTTTGTCATAAGATAAGCTTCGGCTCGTCGATATTTTGAAGTCACGGTAAGGCGGTGCGGAAGATGCCGTCCGGCATACCGATATATAACAACATAAACACTATAACATTATGAAAGTAGCAATTGTAGGAGCAAGCGGAGCCGTAGGACAGGAGTTCCTGCGCATACTTGCAGAGCGTGATTTCCCGATGGATGAACTGGTGTTGTTCGGCTCAGAGCGTTCGGCTGGACGAAAGTACAGCTTCAAGGGAAAGGATTACGAGGTGAGACTGTTGCAGCACAACGACGATTTCAAGGATGTCGACATAGCGTTCGTCTCCGCAGGAGGAGGCACATCGAAGGAGTATGCCGACACAATCACCAAGCACGGAGCTGTGATGATAGACAACTCGAGCGCGTTCCGCATGTGTGACGACGTGCCTCTGGTTGTGCCGGAGTGCAATGCCGAGGATGCGCTCAACCGTCCGCGCGGCATCATCGCCAACCCCAACTGCACTACAATCATGATGGTGGTGGTGCTCAAACCGCTGGAGAAGCTCAGTCACATACGCCGCGTGCACGTGTCGAGCTACCAGAGCGCGAGCGGTGCGGGTGCCGCTGCGATGGCTGAATTGCAGCAGCAGTATGAGCAGCTCGTGGAGGGCAAGCCTGTGACTGTGGAGAAGTTCCCGCATCAGCTCGCCTATAACGTCATTCCGCAGATTGATGTCTTCACCGACAACGGGTATACAAAGGAGGAGATGAAGATGTTCAACGAGACACGGAAGATAATGCACAGCGACGTGAAATGCTCTGCCACATGCGTGCGTGTGTCGTCGCTCCGCTCCCATTCGGAGAGCGTATGGATTGAGACGGAGACTCCGATAAGTGTCGAGGATGCGCGTAAGGCAATAGCAGCCGCACCGGGATGTACGCTGAAGGACGACCCGGCGAACCTTGTCTATCCTATGCCGCTGGAGACAGCCGGGCTGGACGATGTGTACGTGGGACGCATCCGCAAGGACCTTACCGACGACTGTGGTCTCACGCTGTGGCTCAGCGGTGACCAGATACGCAAGGGTGCCGCACTCAACGCCGTGCAGATAGCCGAATATCTGATAAAGGTGGGTGACGTGAAATGATATGTGACGGTCGGCAGACCGGTGGATATACATACGGCGTATGCTGTGAGCCAATCTCAGCATATGCCGTTTTTTCATGCGCGTATGGTTAGGGCTCAGGCATGACGTTGACGCTGCCGTGGCTTCGCGGCATTATTCGCGTGGGACAGACAGTGACGGGAAGGCATGCCGTAAGATATTTTTCGTGCCATTATATTAATGTATGCATCCTATAATATTAATGTATGCATCCTATAATATTAATGTATGCGCGCATGTATATTGATAAAGGTGTGATGTGAAAATAAAACGCCGGACAGTAATGAAAAACCGTCCGGCGTTGTGCGTGTGCGCCTGATAGGACTCGAACCTACACGTCGCGAGACACCAGATCCTAAGTCTGGCGCGTCTACCAATTCCGCCACAAGCGCGAGTAGAGTGTACCGTAACCGACGTTTTTCCCACCTGTGTGGTGGCGTGTTGCGGTCGCTGTGATTCTGCATGAACAGGAATCGCTGCAAAGTTACACTTTTTTTATATCATATACGAACGAAACGGTATTTTTTTTAGTCGCCTTCGGCAGGGCTGTTCATTCGGAAGTATATCGCGGGGAGGGACAGGCAAGGAGACGGGTTGTGTGTTGGAATGATGTTATATGCGGACTGTCGATTCTACGAAAACGCACCGCGCATATACTTTTATGCTTAATTTATTGTGAAAAAAAGATATAATGGATGGTTTTGTTTGCGTTGTAATGAATATTACATTATCTTTGTAGAAGACAAGCTGCGCTCGGGAAAGTATGAGCAAGCTCCCTTTCTGCTCGTTTGCATTGTCTCTACAAAACAACTATAAATTTATTGCTGTGACCGGACTGCTGTATTTATTTGAACCTATTACCCTTGACGAAAAGAACGGCATATATCTTATGAACTGGACGGATGTAGGGATTGCGGCTACAGAAAAGTTGTCCGCAAGGCTCGTTGTCATGGCTAAGGACACTTGCAGCGTGCAGGAAACAGAAGGCGTACGTACCGCGTCGTGCCGCAAAGTGTATTCTGATGCGCTCCGAGGGGCAGGGCAATGGTGAAGATTTGCTGTGAAACGGATGTTTACGAAAGCAGTAGTAGGATAAGCAACGGACTGAAATTATCACACGAGAAATGGACAGTATAAGACATATGGAGATGTGGACGGTGCGTGCCGTGCGTACTGCCGTGTTGCTGACGGTGCTTCTCATGATGCCTGAAGGCATTATGGCGCAGCACAGCGACTTCGGTGTATGGACAACGATGGGTGCGGAGAAGAGTCTTGGAGAGAAATGGAGCGTCGGGGCTGAAGGCGAGTTCAGAACGCGCGACAATTCCGGAACAGCTGACAGATGGAGCTTCGGACTGGAAGGGAGCTACAAGATTGTGACCGGACTGAAGCTCTCGGCAGGATACACCATGCTCTACGACAACAACGACGAGGAGATAACCGTTCATGAGGACGGCTCATACAACAGTCGGAGACCGTCCTACTGGGGACTGCGCCACCGCTTCAACGTGTCGCTCACGGGTAGTGTCAAGGCAGGAAGGTTCGGTATTTCGCTGCGCGAAAGATGGCAGTACACCTACCGTCCGAGGAAAACCACGGAGCGTTACGACTATGATAACGGATTGTGGGAGGACTATAATGTGAGAGGCAAGGGGCACAATGTGCTGCGCTCGCGGCTCAAAGTGGAGTACGATATTCCCGGATGCAGGATAGATCCTTATGCCAGTGCCGAGATGTACAACTCGTTTTCGCTGGAGAAATCGCGCTATATAGTTGGCGCGGAGTGGAAAATCACGAGGACGCACAGCGTGGGGTTGTATTATCTTTATCAGAATGTAAACAACGACAAGGATGATGACGACACCGACGAACATGTGCTCGGACTGAGCTACAGAATAAAGTTGTAGTGCGTGAAAGGCATATGTGCCGTATCGGAGGTCGCACAGCCGGTGCTGCCGCAAGGCTCACGGTTGCCGTAATCTCACTTTTATTTCATAATAAGACGAATGTTTTCATAATAAAATATTGACGTGAGTCAATTGCTGTTTTTAGGGTAACACGGACCGGTCGGGGCATCTTCACGACCGGTCCAATTTTGTTTAAAAGGTAAAGATGTAAAAAAGTAAAAAGGTAAAAAGGCGGGGGAAAGGGTAAAAGGGTAAAAAAGTAAAGAAGTAAAAATAACGTTTGAGGAGTCGACAAGTCATATTTAAAATGCGGACATGCATTCTCTGGAACGTCCTTATAGCTTCTGTCTTGTTCCAATCCGACTGTTTTTACCTCTTTACTTTTTTACCTTTTTACCCTTTCCAATTGCCTTTTACCTCTTTACCTTTTTATCCTTTTACCCTTTCCCCCGCCTTTTTACTTCTTTACCTTTTTACCTTTTTACCCTTTTATCGCAGTGCATTCCACCTCCACAAGTGCGTTCTTGGGCAGCGTTTTCACTGCCACAGCCGACCGTGCGGGGAAAGGCATGCTGAAAAATTCGGCATACACCTCGTTCATAGCGGCGAAGTTGTCCATGTCGGAGAGGAAAACGGTGGTCTTGACAACGTGTGCAAGGTCAGTGCCCGCCTCTTCCAGGATGTGCTTAGCGTTGGTGAGCGACTGTCTGGTCTGCTCCTTTATGCCACCCTCTGCAAACATTCCAGTTGCCGGATCGATGGGAAGCTGTCCGGAGACGAATACCATTCCTCCTGCCTCGATGGCCTGACTGTATGGTCCGATTGCTTTCGGAGCCTTTTCTGTGCTTATTGCTTTCATGTGTGTTGATGTTTTATTTTTGTGTGAATATTGGTTTTCCGTGTTGTCGTATCATTTCCGTGCCGTTGCCGTGCGCGGTGTCTGTAGTGCTCAGTGAGTGTCTTCCGCCGTGCCGCCGTTGATGATGTGCCGTGCGTATTCTATTATGGTGTCCCTTCCGCGCAGCATGTCGGCATTGTCGAGCGACACCCTGTAGTCAGGCTCTATGCCGAACTCTGTGGTCTGCCTGTCAGTGTCGTACATGGGACATGCCGAGAACCGCACGCTCCATCCTATAGGGAGCTCGCTCGTGTAGGGCATTCCTGCTCCGCCGCCCGTCCTGTCGCCCACGACGGTGACGCCCGGACAGCACTTCATGTACTTCACAAACTCGTTGGCTGCGCTGTATACCGCCCTGTTGGTAAGCACCACGGCGCGTTTCTGCCATCGCAGTCCCTTGGCAGGCTTGAGCCTCTGCTCCTCCATCTTGGAGAAGTCGTTGTGCCCCGGACCGGTCTTGTGCTGCATGTAACCCACGCATATCTCCTCGTTGGTGAAGCGTGCCGCGAGTTTCTCCGCAGCCGTGAGCATGCCTCCGCTGTTGTCGCGCAGGTCGATGATGAGTCCGTTGCAGGGCGCGAGGAAAAGCAGTATCTCGTCCAGATTGCCGTCGCCCGGAGCCGTGGAGAACGACTTGCAGCGCAGGTAGCCCGTGTTGTCGTCGAGCACGCGGTATTCCATTCCCGCCGCTATGCGGTAGTCCGTGCCAAGGTATTTTCTTATAAGCGTGTCGCTGTAGTTTGACGGATAGTCCTCCTTCCACGACCAGTTGCGCGCCACGTCCCACGCCGAGTACATGTTGACGTGCCCGTCGCGCAGTTCGCCGAGCATGTTTCCGAGAATCTCGAACAGCTGGTCCTCCGTCAGGTTGTCGCTCATCTGCACCGAGTAGCGGCTGCGTACCTCGTCCCAGTCGAGCCCGTACTCCTTGCCCTTCGCCTCGAAGAAGCAGTAGTGCTCGTCCATTATGCGCCACAGAGCCTCGAAGTTGCCGCGCGGATTGTCGGCATACTCCTCCTCGTCAACGCATGAAGTGATGCATGCCGTCATAGCCGTGATGTAGAGAAAAAACAGTGTCAGTCGTCTCATGGATGTATCTTTATGAGTTTGAACCGCCTTACCACGCCTATCATGAAGGCGTGCGTGTAGATATGCGACTTCAGATTGTTCACCCGGGCCTGCTGTATGTCGCACAGATAACCAGCCCGCAGCGTCGTGCGTCCTATGGTGAAGTCGAGCGATAGCATCTGTCTGACCGACGGTGAGCATACGAATGTGGTAGGCACAATATTACGGTCGTAGTTGCCTCGTGAGAATATCTCGTAGTAAGACTGCCCGTAGTTGGGGCTGAACATCAGTCCGCAGAGCGGTATGTTCAGCTCATAGCGTGCGGTGAACGGTCTGCCCGCGAGGGTGAATCTGTAGTCCGCGCTTCCCGTAGGCGTTATGTTCACCATTGCCCTTGCCTGCGCCGGGTTGTTGCCGTTGCGTGTGTTGTAGATGAAACCGATGGTGGCGTCGGCTGCGGCACCCGCCTTCAGGTTCAGCCTGTTGCCTGAGAGGCGCCAGTTGTAAAGCCATGCGTACTGGAAGAAGTACGCTCCCGCCATCTCCGCTCCGTTGCCCGAGCGGTTGTCGGCGTAGGATATGCTGCCCTGATGGGTTATCCTCCGCGACCAGCGGCTGCGTTCGGAGTCGCGTGTGGTGTGCGATATGTAGCGCAGTTCCACACCCTTGTATTTCTCCGGCGAGAGATAAGTGTCGAGTATGTCAGCCGACCCTATGGCAGCCATTCGTGCGTTCGTTATCACCTTGTCCGACGTTATGGTGTCGCTCTGCGCCCGTGACGCGGTGGAGTAGAGCAGTGCCGCCGCCGCGATAAACACTCTACATGTCGTCATCGCCGAAGAGATTAAGCTGTCCTGTCATCTCGTCTATCACCTGCTGCCTGCTTTTGCCTGCGTCCGGATCGAGGTTCTCCGGCTCCTCCTCCTGCTCTTCACCGCCGTCGGGCTCGTCTTCCGGTTCAGGCTCCGGCATTCTCAGAGGCTCCAGCTCCTCTATGTCCTCAACCTCCCATGTGCATATGCGCTTGCCTTTAGCCTTGAATCCCTTCACTCCAACAAACTGTTCCATGTCTATTTCCATGGGCGGTCGTTGCGTGGAGTTGCCGTCTCTGCCCTCCACCGGCTTGAATGTCACGCGTATGCGCGGGTATACCGTGTCGGTGAGAAGCACGAGCCTGCTCTGCGGGTTATCGCCGAGGAAGTTCTGATGGCGTTTTGTCGCCTCCATGCAGAAGCGTTTTATGTAAGGATAGTTGTCGTTGTCGGCGTCGTAGAGCACTGCTGTCCACACCTTGCCGGGGTTCCATTTCTCTATTATGCGGATGTTGTCCTCATAGTGGTTGTTGGCGTCGAAGTCGGTGATATAGAACTCGTTGTCGTCGAGCACCACAAGTATGGAGTCGCCGTCGTTGAATTCTCCGAGCAGCTTTCCGCGTTCGTCGTAGTTCAGTCTGTTCACGTCGGCGTCGAACCACACCTTCCTTCCTCCGAGTGTGGAGCGTCCGTGGCTCTTCAGTCCTATCCTGTTGACGGCATGCTTGGTAAGAATGTTGCCTTTGGCGGTGCGTGCCTTTATGGCGATGTCGGAGAAATCCTTCTCCAGGAAAATCTTCTTCATCTTGGCGGTCACCTCCAGCGTCACCTTTATCACCTCCGCCTCGCCGTTCGGGTTGGCAGTGAAGTAGAGCACGCGCGAGCCCGGTGTGCCTTGCGTGAGGTCATACTCGCGGTCGCGTGTCATCGACGTCACGTTGAAGCGTTTGATGTATGACGGTCCGTTTCTGCCGTCGCGGTATACCGCGTTGTATGTGGTGCGCCTGTCGTTGCGCTTGAACACCTGCACGTGCATCACGTTCTTGCCTACGAAAATCTTGTCAGCCACGCGCATCACCTTATATTTTCCGTCCTTGAAGAACACGATGATGTCGTCAATGTCGGAGCAGTTGCACACGAACTCGTCCTTCTTCAGTCCTGTGCCGATGAATCCCTCCTGCCTGTTGATGTATAGTTTCTCGTTCGCCTCCACCACTTTCGCCGCCTCGATGGTGTCGAAGCTGCGTATCTCCGTGCGTCTGGGATGGTCCTTGCCGTACTTTTCCTTTATGAATCCGAACCACCGTATGGTGACGTCGGTCATGTGGGCGAGGTCGTGGTCTATCGACTTTATCTCCTCTTTCGTCCTGAGTATGAGTTCGTCAGCCTTGTCCTTGTTGAACTTCAGTATGCGTTGCATCTTTATCTCCATGAGCCGCAGTATGTCGTCGCGGGTCACCTCGCGCACCAGCTGTTTCTTGAACGGCTCCAGCCGGTTGTCCACGTGAGCCACGGCGGCGTCCATGTCGGGCGCGTTCTCGAACCCCTTGTCCTTGTATATGCGTTCCTCTATGAATATGCGTTCGAGCGAGGCGAAGAACAATTGTTCGAAAAGCTCGCCGCGCCTTATCTCGAGTTCCTTGCGCAGAAGCCCCATGGTGCTGTCCACCGAGTGGCGCAGCACGTCGCTGACGGTAAGGAAGCACGGTTTGTTGTCCTCAATGACGCAGCAGTTGGGAGACAGATTTATCTCGCAGTCGGAGAAGGCGTAGAGCGCGTCGATGGTCTTGTCGGACGATATGCCCGGCGTGAGGTGCACCAGAATCTCCACCTCCGCCGCCGTGTTGTCGTCCACCTTGCGTGCCTTTATCTTTCCCTTGTCAATGGCTTTGAGTATGGAGTCGATGAGCGTCGATGTGGTCTTGCTGTAAGGTATCTCCTTTATGGCGATGGTCTTGCTGTCTATCTTCTCTATCTTGGCGCGCACCTTGAGCTGTCCTCCGCGCTGTCCGTCGTTGTATTTGCTCACGTCTATGGAGCCGCCTGTGGGGAAGTCTGGATAGAGGGTGAACTCCTCTCCGCGAAGATAGCTTATCGCCGCGTCGCATATCTCCACAAGGTTGTGCGGCAGAATCTTAGAGCTCAGACCCACGGCTATGCCCTCCGCTCCCTGCGCGAGCAGCAGCGGAAACTTCGCCGGCAGCGTGATGGGCTCGCGGTTGCGTCCGTCGTAGCTCAGCTGCCAGTCGGTTGTCTTGGGGTTGAACACCACGTCGAGCGCGAACTTCGACAGCCTCGCCTCTATGTAACGTGGTGCGGCAGCCCGGTCGCCGGTAAGTATGTTGCCCCAGTTTCCCTGACAGTCGATGAGCAAATCCTTCTGTCCCATCTGCACGAGGGCGTCTCCTATGGATGCGTCGCCGTGCGGATGGAACTGCATGGTGTGTCCCACGATGTTCGCCACCTTGTTGTACCGTCCGTCGTCCATGCGCTTCATGGAGTGCAGTATGCGTCTCTGCACGGGCTTCAGTCCGTCCTCTATGTGTGGCACGGCGCGTTCGAGTATCACGTATGAGGCGTAGTCGAGAAACCACGTCTGGTACATGCCGCTGAGATGGTGCACCGCCGAGGCGTCAAACCGGTTCACCGGCTTGTAGTCTGACCGCGCCTCCGGCACATTGACGGCATCGTCCGCGCTTTCGTTGTTTATCTCTTCATCAAAACTCTCGTTGTCTTTTATTTCGTCACTCATATTTTTCTGTGGTCACAAATTTTGCTTCAAAGTTAATGAAAAAAATCCTATCTGAGAAAGATTTGGAAGCAAAAGGGAGGAGAGGGGGAGGTGAGGAGGGGAGAAGGTGGGAAGGTGAGGTGGGAGAAGGTGGGAATGGGAGAGAATGAGAGGGTGGGGAGGGGAGATGGTGGGAGGGTGAGAGGATGCATAAATATACGGAAGGGAAAGTAAAATATTTTGACAATTGAAAATCGGGAAAGAGAAAACGGAGATGTCATAAAATATGTTTCTCACGGCAGATGGAATGGCGTTGTGGTATGTCTACCCCTTTTTCTCACCCCTTTTCTGCCCGTCTGGAGGGGTGGAGGAGTACTTCCGCTGTTGCAGGAATGCCGTTTCAGTGTGGCGGAACAGTGCCTTCCGTGTGGCGGAAGAGGCTTTTCTGAGGCGCGGAAGAGCCCGTTTGGCATGACGGAAGAGGCTCTTCCGCATGGCTGCGATGGGACTGTCGTGATGCATGACAGCGCAAATGGTTGATTGACAGACCTTTATGTAAACTTCAAAATACTCGCTTATTTGCAGCCGAAGGCGCATCGTTCCGTCTCTGCGGCGTTCTCGCGGAGTTGACATTGCATAAATATGCATTGCCGTGACGGTTGTGAATATTTATTCATCCGGCATGTGGCGGTTAGCCGCCCTGTGCTTCATGTATGGTGCATCGGAATGTGTGCGTGTGTCACAATGGCGCGCCCGTAAGTATAATGTGTGTGAAAATGTTTTGCGCTTTGGGCAAATTATCTTATCTTTGCACACAAAAAATGTGCGCGGAGATGACATTCTGTATGTCTGTGACGTGCGCTTTTATGAACCCGAAATATAAGAAAACAATTATACAATGGCACAGGAAGACGTTTTTAAGAAAATAGTATCGCACTGCAAGGAATACGGTTTTGTGTTTCCCAGCAGCGACATCTACGACGGTCTGGCAGCCGTATACGACTACGGACAGAACGGTGTTGAACTGAAAAACAATATCAAGGAATACTGGTGGAAGAGCATGGTGCTCCTGCATGAGAACATCGTGGGCATCGACTCCGCCATATTCATGCACCCGACAATATGGAAGGCGTCGGGGCATGTCGACGCTTTCAACGACCCGCTCATAGACAACCGCGACTCGAAGAAACGCTACCGCGCCGACGTGCTCATAGAGGATCAGATAGCAAAATATGAGGAGAAGATAAACAAAGAGGTGGAGAAGGCGCGCAAACGCTTCGGTGAGGCGTTCGACGAGGCTAAGTTCCGCGAGACAAACCCGCGCGTGCTGGAGAACCAGAAGAAGCGTGACGAGCTGCACGAGCGTTACAGCGTGGCTATGAACGCCATGAATCTGGAGGAGCTCAAGCAGATAATACTCGACGAGGGGATAGTCGATCCGATAAGCGGAACGAAGAACTGGACCGACGTAAGACAGTTCAATCTTATGTTCTCTACGGAGATGGGCTCCACCGCAGACTCTACAAGCAAGATATATCTGCGCCCGGAGACGGCACAGGGAATATTCGTAAACTATCTCAACGTGCAGAAGACCGGACGCATGAAGGTGCCGTTCGGCATCGCGCAGATAGGCAAGGCGTTCCGCAACGAGATTGTGGCACGGCAGTTCATATTCCGTATGCGCGAGTTCGAACAGATGGAGATGCAGTTCTTCGTGAAGCCCGGCACGGAGCTGGAGTGGTTCAACACATGGAAGCAGACGCGCATGAAGTGGCATCAGGCACTGGGCTTCGGTGCGGAGAACTACCGTTTCCACGACCACGAGAAACTCGCCCACTACGCCAACGCCGCAACCGACATAGAGTTCCACATGCCGTTCGGATTCAAGGAGGTGGAGGGAATACACAGCCGCACCGACTTCGACCTGTCGCAGCATGAGAAGTTCTCGGGACGCTCAATAAAATACTTCGACCCGCAGACCAACGAGAGCTACACGCCGTATGTCATCGAGACGTCAATAGGAGTGGACCGTATGTTCCTCTCTGTGATGTGTCACTCCTTCTGCGAGGAGAAACTCGAGAACGGCGAGACGCGCACCGTGCTACGCCTGCCCGCCGCTCTGGCTCCGGTGAAGCTGTGCGTGATGCCGCTCGTGAAGAAGGACGGACTGCCAGAGATGGCGCGCAAGATAATAGACGACCTGAAGTTCCACTTCAACTGTCAGTACGACGAGAAGGACACGGTGGGCAAACGCTACCGCCGTCAGGACGCCATCGGCACGCCTTACTGCGTGACTGTGGACTACGACTCTCTCAAGGACAACACCGTGACACTGCGCTTCCGCGACACCATGGAGCAGGAACGTGTGGGTATAGACCAGTTGCGCGGCATCATAGAAGACAAGGTAAGCATATACAGCCTGCTGAAAAAACTGCAATAATATATGAACAGACACCTTATTATATATCTGTTTGCACTGCTCGCACCGATGGCTCTGCTCACGTCGTGCAGTGAGAGTGACGGTGATCCGGAGGAGTTCGCCAACTGGAAGAAGACCAATGACGATTATTTCAACAACCTGTATGCCACGGCGAAGTCGAGTGCGTCGCTGGGCGACAAGAGCTGGAAGGTGATACGCCAGTGGTCGCTCGAGGAGTCGGCGGCGAAGGAACCCTACGACCACATCGTGGTGAATGTGCTGGAGAACGGCACGGGCTCGGGCTGCCCTCTGTACACAGACTCTGTGAAGGTGCACTATGAGGGACGGCTGCTCCCGTCTACATCTTATCCCGAGGGATATGTTTTCGACAAGTCGTTCACGGGAGAATACAGTCCGGCAACGTCCACACCGGCAAAGTTCGGAGTGTCGGGAGTGGTGGACGGACTGTCTACCGCACTGCAGCACATGCACATAGGCGACCGCTGGAAGGTGTACATCCCGTATCAGCTTGCCTATGGCACAACCAACAACGGTACCATTCCGGCTTATTCCACGCTGGTGTTCGACGTGACGCTCGTGAGCTATTACAGGGCTGGTGTGGACGTGCCCGACTCCAAGGCGCGTAAGGCTGCGGGATGGGTAGAGGAATGACACATCATCACCGGTGCCTCTGCGCATCAGTATACAGTATAAAGGCGGATTCAGTAGAGTCCGCCTTTTTCCGTGTTTTTTCATCATGTGCCCCCACCATGACGCTTGTCCATGCATTCCATCGCTGCCTGTAAAAGTAGAGACGCAAGATTTTGCGTCTCACAAGCGGGTGTTCCGCAATATATCCGCATGTTTATTAGGTGGTGAAAATATGCTTTCGTAGCTCGTGAGACGCAAGATTTTGCACTGGTGTCCCAAGAAAAAATTAACAGTTGATTTTGCGGTGTTACAGGTGT
>OOCH01000034.1_pt1 | contig 123841 bp, 101 predicted proteins | sample 1671641 | NCBI WGS metagenome assembly OOCH01 (sample SAMN06348177, study PRJEB24527) | human gut metagenome | biome: human gut; feature: ankylosing spondylitis patient; material: feces | host: Homo sapiens | place: China | collected 2015-10
ATGCTGATACTGTTGATGGCTATCATGCTACTAGTGGTAGAACTTTTGATGGTAATATAAATTGGTCTCCAAATTGGAAGGATACTTGGAGTGATGGAACTAATAGTCACCCTTGGTGTGGTTTTGATCATCGTTATGCAAATACTGGAGCTTATAGTACTACTATTAGTGATTATTTTGGTATGACTATAAAAACTTATAATACTTTAAGATTAGACTATGGTAAGTTACTTCTAAACGGTACTAGTATATATGATATTAATGTAGCTTCTGCAACAAAACTTGCGGCAGCAAGAACAATATGGGGTCAAGGTTTTGATGGAACTGGTAATGTTAATGGAACAATATATATAAATAATAGTAACTCTAGTAATGGAGCTATACGATTAAATAATGATATAAGTGCTAATGCTCGTATATCAGCTATAGACGACCAAGTAATATTCAATACTGGTAATGCTATTCGTTTTGGTGAAACTGCCTGGGATTGGAATCAATGGGCTGGTCTTAAATATACTCATTCTAATAAAACTATTTATCTTGGTATAGCTGATAATTCTGTGTTTAATGCTAATAGTGCACAAAGTAATGGTACACTTAGACTTGCAGGTATTACAACTATAACTCCTGATAGTGGAGCTAGAATTGGAGGTAGTGGCGGTAATTTATATTTAGGTAATGCTAATAATTCTGGTTGGGTATGTACTCAAGATATATGTAGTCAAATTAGTTCTAGTATTTGGTCTATAAGACAAGACGGTAATGCTTATTTTAAAAATATTTATTCAGGTGGTGCTACTATTAATGACACTGCTACTATCGGTGGTAATTTATCAGTTAACGGTTTAATAAATAATAAAGGTATACTACCTGCAAGTTGTGAAGTTAATGATAAAGGACCTAGTTGTTATGTTTCAGCTGATGCTTTATGTTCTGGAATTACTGCTATTACTGATAGTATACAAGTTAATCAAGTAACTGTACAATATTCTAATGATAATGGTAATAGTTGGACTAATTATTCTATGAGTAATGATGCTAAATTTAATCTATATGCTAATAATGCAGGTTTAAATCAAGTTTTCTTAGGTTATAATGTTATCACTGGTAATAATGATGCTGAGAAATTAGCTCAAATAAAAAAGAATGAATTGATAGTTTCATTTTATATTTCTAATAGTTGTTATGCTCAACCTTATTTTGCTAGTGTTGATATGTCGAATGGTATTTATACTATTTGTACTGTAGAAATACTAGACAATAGTGGTGCTGTACTTGAAACTTATACTAAACGTATGGATGGATGGAATCAAATTAATTATATAAGTCTATTAGCTAATAATAATATTCCTTATGGTGTAGGAAATGATAGTAGAAGATATATTAGATTTAGATTTAAACATGACCAAAATACTACTGCATTACGAAATGCTTCAATAAATAGAATACGAATATTTGCTTTTACTAAGTATTCGTTTCCTACTGATAGATTTATGGGTCATACAGGTCATATATATAACTTTGATTATAATATGAATACTTACTTCCCTAATAGCATTCTTGCTAAAGGTGGAGTTACAGCTTATCAATCTTCTGACATCCGCTTGAAGCAGGATTTGCGGAAGCTGGACTACTTTGGTATCATCAAGGCGATGGGTGGCACTTATGGCTTCGCTTGGAAGAAGGACAACACAAGGTCTATCGGTTGGATTGCCCAACACGTCTTGTGTAACCCTCACTTAAAGGACATCGTGGAGACTGACGAGAAGGGCTACTACAAGATTAACTACTGGTCTCCGAAGCTGATTGCAACGGCATTCGGTGCTATCGAGCAGGTGGGCGATGAGGTCAGCAGGTTGAAGGCTCGGGTGGTCTTCCTTGAATCAGAGGTTCTGCGATTGAGTGGAGATAAGGAAGACTGCAACAAGAAGAGATTAGATAACAAGAATATTAATTCATTAAATTAGATTAGAAAATGGAGAATTTAAAGATTAACAAGAAGAGTGAACAGACAACTGCCACTTATACCAAGGGCGGCTATCGAGTAGAAATCACCTACAATGTTGACAAGACGGGTGGCAACATCGAGAGCATCAATATGAGTATCTATGGTGACCCAAATGGTAATTATCTCGGCAATGCGAACGCAAGCTACAACGGCAGCGAGCTGACCTACAACATCAGCGGTGTTCCGCAGAGCAAGCTCAGTGAGGTATCAGCATTGATTAAGGAGGTTAATTCCGCTATCGCCGCTAATATTGCAAGCGAGGCAGCAGAGTAAGTATCGTGAGTATTAACGCAGGGTGGCTCTTATAGAGCTGCCTTGCCTAGTGTTTTAAGTTCTAAAGATTAAGCGTATGAAACGATTTAAATTATAGCTTGCGAAAGTGTTCAATGTAACAGTAGAGCGAGTTGTTATTAAAGAAGTTGTAACAGAATTAGAAACTGAAGTTGAATATTTAAAAAATAAAAGATTATGCCTTACAATAGTGAAACTGGAATTATTAGTGCTCCTGTTAGCATTGATGATGTTAAACAAGCTCTTGGAGAGAGTAGCAATGACCTTGCTACTCTTTGTAAGAGTGAAAATATAAATATATGGAGTAAGTATAAACCTATTAGTTGTAAAGGTGAATTTAAAGAATATCCTATTAGAGAAGACTCTGAGGAAATAGTAACATCTTCATATAGTAAATACACTTGTGTTGTTCGTTGTGGTATGAATATACCTATGGACACTTATAAGAACTTACGTAATAATTATGGAGGAGAAGGTTTTGCTATTGAAGCATGTAAAAATCTTCATATTAATAATGTATATGGTCTGACTGGCGGTATTCATGATAACACAACTACAATGGTATCAGGAAAACATTTTCCAAAAGGTGGTGCTAATTCTCCTTATAGATTAAGTGATTTTAGAAACTATAGTAGTAAAGCAATAAGTAATGTATTTCTGACTTCTATTCCTCAATTTCATAACGTTGAAATTTATTATTCTTCAACTCCTAAATTTAATTGTATTCTATATAAGCAAACAAATGTGGATTATAATACAAATGTTACTATGGATGATATAATACCTGATTTATATTTAGGTTGGTCTTTTTGGATTCAAATTCGTTATGATTCACCATATAATGTTAATGATAAGATTTATAAAAATTATTATGTCGGTAATTGCAAAAAACCAACAGATTATGTATACGCTAGTAAAGAAATAACTTTTGATATAGGCAGTGGAGATAAGTTTATTGATATTGTTCCTTTTTTAGCATATACCCGTAATGCAACTTTATATGATAATACAAAAATAATTTTTATATCTCTTCCGGGTGCTATTACTTTTAAATATTATCCTAGACAAATTAATATGGAAAGTATTAAAAGTGGTTCTAGTGGTTTTGTTGATTTCTCATCGTTGAGAGAATTAGTTGGTGCTAGTTGTATTTGTAAAGCAAGAATACATAAACTTCCTGATGCTACAATTACAATTACTGATGGTATGTTTAGAAGTGTTTGTGGTTATGGTAACAATAAGACAACATACGGAAGAGGTTATGTATCTAATAGCTCTGGTCAAAGTACAGGTTCTGTAACTATTCCTGAAGGTGATAGAACAGATTATGTTGATATATATATAAGATTTGATAATGTTTATGAAGGAGGTTATTATGGACAAAGATGTCAATTATCTTTTGAAATTAATATAGATGGTGGATGGAAACAAGTTCCTCCAGGAGGTAGTTATATTATGCGTTAAAACGTAGATGTTCTTAATATAACAAATATACTAGAAATGTATTTGTGGTTTACGTTCTCACCGAGAAAGCAGACACGTTGCGACCTAGTGATTATCCAACGTGGGGAAGCTGATTTTTAAAATTCGTAAATTTTGCTCCTCCTGCATTGTTATTCGGAATTATTTTCTTAACTTTGCACTGTTAATAGGAAAGGTATTCTGATATGGCAATCTGGTGAAGAATATTGTATAACATAAAAATAAAGAAACAATTATGAAAAAGATTAAGACAATTGAGGCAGTTGATGCCTACAGAACATTGAAGGCATTGAAGACATCATCAATGAGCGATGATGCCGCCTTGCGAGTTTGGAAGAACATGAAGGCACTGCGCCAAGTAGCCGATACTTACGACAAGGATGTGAAGGAAGCGCAGGAGAGCCTGAAGAACGATAAGTTCGAGGAGATGCAGCGCAAGCTTCAGGAGTGCCAGCAGTTGGAGCAGAAGCACGCCGATGAGGGCTACGAATACACCAAGGACGATTCAGCCAAGTTCGCTGAGGTCAATGAGTACTTCTTCAATCAGAAGCAGAAGACAGAGAAGTACTTCAAGGAACTTGCCGACAAGGAGGTAGAGGTAGCCATCGAGGCAGTTGACGAGAAGGAGTTGTTCAAGGCAGCGAAAGATTGCGGCTTGAAGTTTGCTGATATGGAGAGCCTTGAGGTTGTGATAGGATAAACACTGATAAGTAGATATAGAAATAGCGTTAGAATTTGGTAAGGAAGCCGTTCTAACGCTATTTTTTATATGGTTTGGGAGGGTGTCTAAAACGAAGACATTTCGTTTTGCTTTTTGAACATTTCGTTTTGCGGGGCGGAAACATTTCGTTTTGCGGATTATAGAAGAGAGCATTGTAGATGCTTGCAGCTTTTTCAAAGTAAGCATCATCTACGTCCATTTCATTTCTCTTATAGAAATCATCCCAAAGAGCCAAAGCTTTCTTTGCATCATTCACCTTCGAGTCGGTAATAATCTTCTCTGGTGTACGTAACTCTTGTATCTTCTCATCCACTTCATTGAAATCATGTACAAATGCGAATTTTGCTTTCAGTTGTTCAAGTTCATCCTTGTAAGTTTCAAGTAAAGAGGAAAGATAATCAGCATCAACATCCTCTTCATTCTCTATCAGGGAAATGAGCTCGGTTATCTCAGCTTGCGCTGCGTTTGCATCAATCGAACTTAACTCCCCAATACTATTCATTGCATTCAAGCCTTTCAATATAAGACTTGCCTTTAATGAATTGTATTGAAAGCCTTTCACGACCTCATACTGCGTATAGAATTTGTCCAACACACTAAGAGCTTCATCTAATCCTTCATTATCAAGAGTCTCAAATGTCTTTTCCTGCAATATCGCAACTGCCGCAGAATAGAGACATCCCTCTTCTGTTTCCTCGTTTTCCTGTTCGAGTTCAGCTTGCGATTCCAACAGAGTTTCTTGCTTAAAATCTTTACTCATAAGCATTCCGTATTTAAGTTATTGTCCATATAGAAAAAGAATGGTGCGAACTCCTACATATCACACTTTCTTGTAAGTTAGGCTCTGGTAAAACCCGTAGAAAAGAAAATATGAAAGAGGAATCCACACCATATACTGGTGTAGACTCGCTCAAACAATAACTTCCGTTCATTCTACGTTCAAATTTACCAGATTTCAACTTACTGAACTGTATTGTCTGCACGTGTCCACAAGATTTTCTTGCTTCTTTGCATGGTAGCCACTTCATACAAGTATAAAAACTTGCCCAGTCGCATACCGATTGCAAATATAGAAAAAATTCGGATAACATCCAAACATTTCCGAAGTTTTCTTTGCGGATTCCCCTATTTTTCTTCATATCATTCTTTTTTTAGTTCATAAAACAATATATTTCGGGGCAAAAGTAATAAGAATTATTGAATAAAACAAGTCCATAATGGTCCACAAAGTAAAAAAGTTCATTTATGAGGTATGACATAACAATATAAGATAAAAATCCCTAAAAATATTCGCAAATATAGTGAATACTAATAATATAGTATTACCTTTGCATAAAATAAGCTGCACCTCAGCATAACAATCAAGCAATCTTGTTGTTCTGCGTTCGGTTTGCATTATTTTTGCATAAGAAAAGCTGCACTCGGCAATTTGAAAGCAAGCTTTCATTGCTCTCGTTTGCATTATTTTTGCAACCAACAAAACATATAGGATTATGAAAACGACATTGGATGGTTTTTACCCAACTCACCCTGGTGAGGTTTTGAAAGATGAATTAGAGGAGCGTGGCATTTCGCAAAGAAAATTTGCGGAAAGCATTGGTATGGGATATTCCGTACTTAACGAAATTCTGAATGGCAAACGTCCTGTTACCACAAATTCAGCTCTGATGTTTGAGGCTGCATTGGATATTCCTGCCGATTCTCTCCTGAAACTGCAGATGAAATACAATATGCATACTGCCCGGAAAGATAATGCTTTGGTTGAAAAGCTCAAGCAGATTCGCAGAGTTGCAGCCATGTTATAAAAAAAGAAATGCGTCCGCACAATACGGCCGCATTTCTGTTTTTGTAAAGTTACCACACAACAACTGATATGCAATTTGCTATAGAATATTCCTAGAACCTGAATCCGAAGAACATTCTTACTCGCCATTTATTTCTCTTCACCTGAAGATGATCCTCGTCTCCGGCTACTGAGAAATTATAAACAGCAGTGGCGCCGGCAAACTTGTAGCGCCAGGAATACACGGCTGCACCTCTACCGGTAATGATGGCAGACGGGAAATGATACTTCATGCTGTTTTTAACAGTTGGGATTTCTATATCACTACTCCCCTCTTCTGCTTCAGCCCTCATCTTGGTATAGTCGTGGGAATATACCGTGATGGTTGGCAAGGCTGACAGATGGAACAGCAGATGAGAAGATGGAACGAGATTATATCCATAGCCTGCACCGAGTGCCAACTCGTTAAGGCGGATAGTCATTCCCTTCACCTTCGTCTTGGAACCGTCAAAACTGGCGCCTACCATCCAACTTCCGGCACTTTGCTTCTGTATGTAGCTCTGGCTGAAGGCTGCCGGGAAGGAGAACTTGCGATAGTTGAAGGCATAATAGAAATTAAGATTCAGAGCCTTCTGCGAGATTTCTCCCTTATGGATATCTATCTCGCTACCTCCCATTTCCTGATGACCATGGAATGTCTTGGACGAGAGATAGACCACATCAAAGCCATAGCGGTTGCTATAGGAATTGAGGTTGAACTCATAGTCCTGATTCTTGCCAGCCAGCTTGGCTGGGTTCACAGCCAATCCAAGTCCCAATCCCCGGTAAGCCACTGCCATAGAGAGGGTTCCACGGCAGTCTGCCATCACCTTGGTATGCGTTTCCGTTCCATCCGTCTTCGCTGTAGTTTCCAAATCAGCTCCCGAAAGATTGCCTCTCAGTTTTATGGTCCATCGGGCATTTGGACGGGAGATGTAGGTAGTATCATACTTTATCTTGTAATAATTGGCTGCCAACAGTGAATCTCCTCTGAACAATTGGCGGTCGTATAGGCTCAATCGTCTTTGAATCTTGGCATAATGCTTCATGAACCTTTGCTTTTTCTTCTCACTCATTTTGCTCTTACCCAATTCTGCCATGAGAAGAGAGTCGCCCCATTGGAGCATACGTCCCCTATCAGCAGACTGTCGCAACTGGAGTCGCAGGCTATCTGCCATCATCAGTAGTTCTTTCAGCTTCTTTCGAGGTTTCCTGTTCTGTCCGTTCTGGGCAATGGCAGGAGCAAGTACTCCCATAGAAAATACCACCACAAGAAATGATGCTTTCACCATCACCATTGACCCAGTTTTCATTTTTCGTCTATTCATCTTATTTATCTTTCTTTCCTATTCCGGTACAAAAGTACGGCAAAACTTCGAAACAGAAAAGGAAAAAGCAAAAAAAAATAAGAAATGAGGAAAGAAAAGATCAAAAGAATTGATTTTTCGTAGAACTTTAAAAGAAGATAAAAATCAGAATCCGAAACTGTGGTTTCGGAAACACAATCACCTCCCAAACAAATAAAAAAAAACTTAAATCAGCAAACAAACAAGCTGATATTCAAGCATTTTTATTATCTTTGCATTCGAAACCACCATTTCCGAAACAGCGGTTTCGAAAAATAACATCAAAAAGAAACTGTAAAATTATAGACTAAACTTTCGCATGTGGTTCAAGTACGGGCTGAAGGCCCAAAAGCTCCTAGACCAGGGTGTGTGGGGACATGATGTTCTTCTGATGCCTGGGGCGTGTGGTGCTTACATGCGAAACTTGAGTTTTTTAAAAATTGCTCAGATTCTTAATGATTTCCAAAGGTAGCTGGGTAGCTTTGGCTACCTGTTCGGCAGAAAGTCCCATCGCCAGCAAACGTTGTGCTGTTTCTGTGTTGGCCTCATGTTTGCCTTCAACTCTGCCTTCTTCCATACTTCCGGGAAAAGTTGCTGAAAAAGTTTTATGGTTGCATGCAAGCACATGAAGAAGAATACTCAAGTGGTTCAATCAAGCAACTCAAGTAGTTCAATCAAGCAACTCAAGTAGTTCAGTCAGCGAGTTCAGACGTCTCTGTTAGCTGATGCAGACGTCTCGATAAGCTTACAGATACGTCTCCGTTAGCCTACGCAGTCATATTCGTAACCCGATGCAGTCATATTCGTAACCCGATGCAGCCATATTCGTAACCCGACGCAGCCATATTCGTAACCCGACGCAGCCATATTCGTGAATAAGTTTTATGTAATCATCTATCATCCATCACGATTTGTATCCATTCTATATCTTTATATGCTAATATTCAGATACTTGAATAGCGTGATAGATACTTCAAAAACGGAAATATCCATCACGCTATCCATCACGATTTGGGGTTATCCCTCACGATTTTATCACTTATTGTCTCGTGGCTATTGTTCATCATGATATGCAATTGAAACGCTCGACATATGAAGTTTTGCAGATTCTAAGCATTTCATTGACGGACTAATGAAATGAACGAATGTGTTTTATGATAAGCACCATATAGCACGCAGGGATTCCTGCGTGCCAATGGTTAAGCTTCTATCAAATTAGAAACAGGAGCATTACATCAAGTCACACTTCTCCCCAGTGTTCTTCTCAACCTTCTCGCCATCTTTCAGGATGCGAGCCTTATAGCCAAACTTCTCAAAACCTTTCTGGAGTTTCTCTGGGGTTGTCTTGTCGGCATTATACTGTACTGTGACTGTCTGGTCTGGCACAGAAGTCTCAATGCTCTTGATTCCCTTCTCAAAGCGAAGGTTGCTCTTGATTTTATTCTCACAAGCCGCACAGTGCATCTGTGGGGTTGTGGTGAACACTACGGTCTTGATGTCCTTGGCAAAGGTTACCATTGCCACCATCATCATTGTGAACATTACTAAAATCTTCTTCATAACTTTTCTATTTGCTTTAATCATTCAACTTTAAACATTTTCAATTAAAAGTGTACTCTCACTCCTGCGTAGAACATCCTGCCCTCTACAGGTCCCCAAACCAAGGTTGGCTCAAAATCACTTCCCCATGGGTTGCCGGCACCATAGATAGGAGTTTTCTGCTTGAAACCAGTCAGGTTCTCGCCTCCCACATAGATGCTCCAATGGCGGAACCATCTCGTAACCTGTGCACTCACTTGCTCGAAGCTATGGAAACGAGGAGACCATGACTGGCTTCCATCTGCCAACTGGTAAGGCTCAGGATTTCTGCCTCCACCATTCAACTGCATGGTGGCATCAAATTGCCATAGGCCAAGTGGAGTCTTATAGGAAGCCGTGAAGAGTGCCTTATACTTGCTGGTCAATGGCTTTTCTTTCAAGGTTTTGCCATAATCGTAGGTACACTTCACATCGTTCAGACGATAAGCCGCTGTTATCTCCAAGCCCTTCAGCAATGGATAAGAGGCATCTATCTGGAAGGTGTGCGAATAAGACTTGCCTATCAAATTATAGATGGAGATAAGCCCCTTGTTGGCATCATAATCCACCACCGCTTGATTCTTGAAGTCGGTATAGTAATACTCAGCGTTCAGTTTCAGTGTCTTGCCAAACATCGGGATGTAGAAAGCGGTACTCATACCATAGTTCCAAGCCTCCTCTTGCTTAAGTCCATCACCCGCAATCTGAAACTGCCTGCCACTCGCCAAAAGATAGTTGTACTCTGCCAAGCCAAATACCGTGCGATAACCCTTACCTGCTGATAAGCGGATGCTGATGGCATCGACAGGCGAATACTTCACGTGGAAACGAGGGGTGAAGAAGCTGCCATAAAGCGAACTATGGTCGAAACGGACACCTGCCATCGCTGTCAACTTCGTGCCTAACGTATAGGTGTATTGGGCGTATGCTCCAGGAGTCGTCTCCTTCTCGTTCATTCTCTGCATCTCCGACAAAAGATAAGGAGAGTCTTCTTGCCCTACTGTCGGTCTTGGAGAAACATTCACATTGGCGCGCTGCCCCAGGTAATCATGGTTGACGCTCAAACCTACCGACAAATTGTGCTGATGAGTAAAATTGGTCTCAAAAATCAGTGAGCCATAGAGATTCTTCTCATTGAGGTCGTAGAACTTGTTGCCATACTGGGCATCGAGCTGGTGCATCGAAGCCGAGGACATGAAGGCAATATTGGTGCCATGCTCGTGATTGAGGATGAAGGCATGTTTCATATAACCCTCATAGCGGTTGGTATGAAGCTTGATTCGATAAATATCATCACTATGAACATGTTCCTCATCCTGCCCGCTGGTACGAATCTCCTTCAAAGCCCCAAGTCCACCATGGAAGATGTAGTGCTTGCCTTTATACAGCCAACGGTTCTGTACATTATATTGTTCTCTGCCTGGCATATCATAGAAGCCATCGCCATTGTCATCATGGTTTTTGAGGATATTCTCATGATGCAACAATATCTCCGTTGCCCACTTATCCGACAGATGAACGTTGGCATCGGCGTTTGCCTCGATTCGGCTCTTTGTATCACCAAAGAGGTTTACCTCCACCTGTTGCTCATCCTCTGGCTTCAAGTAATCCACATTGATTTGACCTGTAATCGACTCATAGCCATTCTTCACCGAAGCACTACCCTTGGATACTTGAATGCCTTTCATCCAAGGTCCCGGCACATAGCCCAGGGCGTATGGGATGGCAGCACCACGGAAATTCGGCAGATTCTCGGTGAGCATCTGTACGTAAGTGCCCGAAAGACCGAGGAGTTTGATTTGTCTTGCGCCCGTCGTGGCATCATTATAAGCCACATCCACCGATGGATTGGTCGTAAAACTCTCGCCCAGGTTGCAACAAGCCGCCTTGAAGAGCTCATCCTTGTTCACGGCGATGCCATTCACGGCACCAGCCAATCGGGAAGTGCCCGACTTACGAGCCACCACCTTCACCTCATGCAAGGTCTCGTCCTTGAAAATGGAATCCTGAGAGGAGGAATCTACAGAGTTATTTTCTACAGAATTATTATATGATGATGACAGAGACACAACCTCTGTCTTATTATTTTTTGCATAAGTCTCAGCACCAATAACCAGCAAGGCACTGAGCAATATATATCTTGAATACATAAATATATTTCCTTTTATCCGAATCTTAAATCTTCGCTTCGGATGATTTTACCTTTTTTATATATGTATGCAACCCTAAGTTTTTACTGATAGGGATAGGCATACGACAATCTTGGCTGCAAAAGTACAGAAAAACTTTTGCAACCTATTTGCAAATATGGAAAAATCAAATAATCAGGAAGTTAAGGAGGGCAAGATAAGCCCTTGGAGGCGAATGCGGAACATTCAGATTCCAATATCTTGCCTTTTGAATGCTACAGATAACAGGACGAGGCAACGTCTGCCAAAGGGCTGGCGCGATGCCTGCAAACATTGGTGCTGCATCGAAATCCAAGTGTTGGATAGAGACCGTAGGCGACAGTTTTACCAGCTCCACTTTCATGCAATGCTTGTTCACCTGTGTGCCCAGCTTACCTTGGCAACAGTCTTGGTGCATGCTACGTTTCACGCAACAGTCAGTCACCATACCCACCATCACCTTGTCATAGTGAAGGCAGTGCATGACGGTAGTACCCACGCTCAAGTAAACCACCATGAGCGAGAGCATCAAAGCCATCAATATGTTGAGCGAACGTTTCATACCTATTTTTTGCACCTTTCTTTTCTCAAGTTGCAAAATTAAGCATTTTCATCAAAACAAAAACTTAATACCCCTATAATTTAATAACCTTTAACAGCTCTTGAATGAGCATGAATGATCCCACACTTTCTGTTAATCTTTACTATATTCCTGCGAGAAAACTTGCAGGATAAAGAGAATATGAGTAACTTTGCACACGAATTTCTGAAACTATTGTCTTACAAAGACATAAAATAAGAGAGAAACTATTTTTTAAGGATAATATTGACTCATAAGAACAAATGAAAAAAGGACTATTTGCACTCGCGCTGGGTACCTTTACCTTAGGCATCGCTGAATTCATCATCGAGGGCATCATCACAGACATCGCCAACAACATGAACGTTTCCATCCCGGAAGCAGGACATCTCATCTCCATCTATGCACTCGGCGTCTGCGCCGGAGCTTTCTCGCTGATTCTCATGCATAAATACAGACCCAAGAAGATATTGATATTCCTGGCTTCCATCATCACCATCGGAGCCATCATCGCATCCGTAGCCCCTACTTATTGGCTGTTGCTCTGCGCCCGATTCATTCAGGGTTTGCCTCATGGTGCCTACTTCGGAACGGCTACCATCGTGGCAGTGAAGATGGCAAAGGAGGGAAAGGGAACCAAGGCGGTGGCTATGATGTGCGCAGGAATGCCGGTAGCCAATCTGGTGGGCGTACCTATCGGCACCTTCCTGAGTCATGCGTTCAGTTGGCGAGTACCTTTTGTCAGTTGCATATTGCTCGGTATCATGACGATGTATATGATTCACAGATGGGTTCCTGATGTGGCTGCGTTGCCGAATAAGGGAATGAAGGCACAGTTCCACTTCCTCCGCAGCAAGGCTCCGTGGCTCATCATCGCCGCCACCTTCCTGGGCAATGGAGGCATCCTCTGCTGGTTCAGCTACATCTCTCCCCTGCTTCAGATGGAAGGCGGATTCAGCGCTGCCAGCATCTCTCTGCTGATGATTCTTGCAGGCGGCGGAATGGTAGTAGGCAATCAGGTGAGTGCCTTGCTTGCCGACCGCTTCAAACCGGGCCGTTTTACCTGTTATCTCCAGTTTCTGGCAGCGGCTGCACTTCTGCTCACCTTCTTCCTCGCCCCTTTCGGCTGGGTATCTGTGGTGCTGATGTTCATCTGCTGCGTCTGTCTTTTCGGCATCGGATCGCCTGAGCAATTCCTCATCGTGAAGCATGCCAAGGGTGGCGAAATGCTGGGCGGCTGCTGCATTCAGGGCGCCTTCAATCTGGGTAACGCCATAGGAGCTTTCCTGGGTGGTATTCCTGTTGCGATGGGATTAGGATACAACTTCCCTGCCCTTATCGGTGTGCCGATGGCATTGGCAGGAGCCATCTGTCTGCTGATTTTCCATAAGAAATATGAATAAAAATGCGATAATCCGAAATAAATGATTATCTTTGCAGAAGATTTCAAATAAACAAAGAAACATGATGAAAATTAACAAGACTTTCCTTACCCTGGGCTTGGCCGCAACACTCTTGCAGATGCCAGCCTCATCGTTCGCACAGACTGCGGGCGGTAACCGTCAGAATCCTCTTTTAACAAAGAGCAGTCTTCCATTCGGTGCTCCTGACTTCAGCAAGATTCAGGAGAGCGACTACCTGCCAGCCATCGAAGCGGCTATCAGGGAGCAGCGTGCCAACATCCAGAAGATTGTAAACAACAAGAAGAAGAAGCCTAACTTCCAGAACACCATCCTCGCCTATGAGGAGAGCGGTGCGCTGCTCGAAAAGGTGACTAACATCTTCTTCGGTCTCACCAGTGCCCACAAAACTCCGGGAATCGCCGAAACCGAAAAGAAGGCTACCCCATTGCTGACCGAACTCGACAATGAGATTTCGTTCAACAAGAAACTCTTCGAGCGTATCAAGTATGTTTACGATAATGAATATAAGAAACTCAAGGGCGAAGACAAGCGCCTTACTGAGGTTATCTATAAGAGTTTTGTACGCTCAGGCGCCCTCCTTTCTGCAGAGAAGATGGAGCGCATGAAGCAGATCAACTCCCGCATCTCAGAATTACAGCAGGAATGGGGCAACCTTCTTCCTGCCGCTACCAACAACGCCGTGGTTTGGGTAAACAGCAAGGAAGAGCTCGCCGGATTGAGCGATGCAGACATTGCACAATGCAAGAAAGATGCAGAGAGCCGCGGAGGCAAGGCACCTTACTGCATCGTCATCATCAACACCACCCAGCAGCCTATCCTCACCAATCTCCAGAACCGCGAACTGCGCAAGAAGGTGTATATGGCAAGCATCCACCGTGCCGATGGTACTAACCCAAAATTCAACACCTTCCCTATCGTAACCGAGATTGCCAAGTTGCGTGCCGAGAAGGGCAAGCTGATGGGATATGACAACTATGCCGACTATTCGCTCGAAAAGACGATGGCTAAGAACTGCAAGAATGTGGATGATTTCCTGAAGCAGCTCATCAAGGAATATGCTCCTAAGGCTGATGCTGAAACCAAGGCGATAGAAGCGTATGCACAGAAGACTGAAGGCAAGGACTTCAAGCTGCAGCCATACGACCGATTCTATTATTCTGCGAAGATGAAGAAGGAGATGCTCAACATTACCGATGATGAGATTAAGCCATACTTCAACATCGACAGCGTACAGGTGAACGGTGTGTTCTATGCCGCCCATCGTGTTTACGGACTGAACTTCAAGCAGCGCAAGGATATTCCTACTTATCACCCAGACATGAAGGTATTCGAGGTAAGCGACAAGAACGGCAAGCCAATCGCCCTCTTCTACAGCGATTACTTCCGCCGTCCTACCAAGCGTGGCGGTGCATGGATGAGCGCCTTTGCCAAGCAGAGCAAGCAGCGCGGCCAGTTGCCTATTATATATAATGTATGCAACAATGCCAAGGCACCGGAAGGTCAGCCATCTCTCATCACATGGGATGAGGTTACTACCCTGTTCCATGAGTTCGGTCATGCGCTTCACGGAATCCTTTCCGACTGCAAGTACAATACCCTTTCAGGAACAGCCGTTGCCCGCGATTTCGTAGAGATGCCATCCCAGTTTAACGAATCGTTTGCATCTATTCCTGAGATATTCGACCATTACGCCCGTCATACCGAGACCGGAGCTGCGATGCCAGCCGATCTGAAAGAGCGCATGCTGAAGAGCATCAGCTTCCAGACTGCTTATTCACTGGGCGAGAATCTGGCTGCTACCTGTCTTGACCTTGCCTGGCACAAGATTAGCGAGGATGAAGTTCCTTCACCTTATATGGCAGGCGCCTTCGAGAAGGAAGAGCTCCACAACATCGGTTTGCTCAACACCCAGATTCCTCCTCGCTACAGCACATCATACTTCAACCATGTATGGGGCGGCGGTTATGCTGCAGGCTATTACAGCTATCTCTGGACAGAGGTGTTGGCTGTGAACATCGCCGACTACTTTGCAAAGCATGGCGCCTTGGATCCAGCCGTTGGTCAGGCATTCCGCGATAAGATTCTGAGCCGTGGCAACACCAAGGACCAGATGGAAATGTTTACCGACTTTACAGGTATGGAGAAGCCAGATGCTTCCGGATTCCTGAAAGCAAGAGGTTTGTAATGCATAAAATTACGATATGAAACAGGTAGAGGGTGTGTCATAAGTTAATGACACACCCTCTTTCTTTATCCTTTAATAGCCTGAGGTGTCCAGCTCTTCAGGAATCTGAGCACCTTTTCTTCGTTATATCCCTTACCTTCTTCCAGGAAGCTGGAATCCTGGATATGGAGAACCTTTCCGGTTTCATCGAGCACCACAAAGACCGGGAATCCGAAACGCTGAGGATTGTTCAGTCGCTTCATCAGCTGCTCAGCCTTCTTCACCGCCGCATCACCGGCAGTTTTTCTGCGATTGTAGTTCACATGAATATATTCGAAATGATCATTCACCATCTTGTTGACCGCAGCATCCTTCTCTACAAAATCGGCAAACTTCAAGCACCATGGGCACCAGTTACCACCTACCTGACAGATAACAAACTTGCCATTCTTCTTGGCTTTAGCCAAAGCCTCATCAATCTGAGCCATCGGATCGATGCTTTCATTATACACCTTCTTGAGAGCAGTCTGCATCTGAGCAGGTTTCAATGCTCCTGCCTGGTCGAGCGAATCCAGTTTCTTCATCATCTCCTCCGCCTTCACGGTAGAGAATGCAACCTTACCTTCCGGATTGATCAGATAAGAGGTAGGAATCCATGAGATGTGATAATCCTTGGAAATCTTAGTTTCCTTCCATTTCTTAAACTCACAGTATTGCAACCAGCTATACTGATTATCGCCCAGATATTTCTTCATCTTCGCCTCGTCGGTATCAAAAGAAACACCCACTACCTGGATCTTGGTATTGTATTTGTCATAGATAGCCTTCACCATCGGCATGTCTCTTCTGCAGTCTGGACACCAGGAAGCCCAGAAATCGAGCACGGTCCAGACACCCGGAACCGTCTTTCCGTCTTTATCCTTCTGAGTCTTCTTATCTGAGAGCTGGAAGATTTTCTTACCCGTCTTACTGTCAGTAATCGTGAAGTCAGGAGCCTCGGTGCCTGCTGGCAGCAAGTCAAGCGAAGTCTGTGCTCTACCGACGACAGCCGTCATCAGGAGCAAAAAGAATAATAGTTTCTTCATACAATTTTTCTGTTAATGTCTGTTACTTCAAATATATATACTTCAACCTACAAAATTACATCATTTTCCAGTATCAAGTCCATAAAGCAAGATTTTATTACAGAAAATTAACCATAAAAGACTAGAACTGATAATAAATGAACGGCTGTACACTCTCCTGAGAAACCTCAACTACCATCTGCAGACAGATGATGAAGAGCAGCAGTTTGGTCACCCAAGGCAGAAGTATGAACCGCGCCTGAAGACGGTGATACTGACGCTCGGTAAAGAGATAGCTCAGCATGACACCTATGATGCAAAGCGTCCAGGCAGGACGGGCATGGAAGAAAGGCACCAGATAATCGATACTGAAATCATTTGCCACCTTATCACACATCTTCTCCAACACCCCCAAATCCTTAGCACGGAAGAACGACCAAGCAAAGCATATATATAAATAGGTGATGAGCCAGCTGAGGGAATTGCCAGCCAGCGTACGAGGAAAGCTTATGCCCAACTGACGGCTGAAGAACTTATGCACCACAAGTCCGAAACCATGAAGAGCACCCCAGATAACGAACATCCAGGAAGAGCCATGCCATAAGCCTGCCACCAGCATGGTGAGGAAGTTGTTGAAATACATGCGCACCTTTCCCTTCCGGTTTCCACCCAGCGGAATATACACATAATCGCGGAACCAGAAGGAAAGCGAGATGTGCCAGCGATGCCAAAACTCGGTAACCGAGAGTGAGCGGTAAGGGAAATAGAAGTTGTCGGGTAGATAGAAACCCAGGATGGCTGCCACACCGATACTCATATCGCTGTATCCCGAGAAATCGAGGAAGATTTGGACAGGGTAGCCGAAGAGTGCTGCCAGATTCTCGAAACCCGAGAAGGTTTGCGGCGCATCAAACACCCAGTTGTTGAACTGTGCGATATAATCGCTCAGCATATTCTTCTTGACCAGTCCCAGCATGATGAGAAAGAGTCCCGTCCACAGCATTCTACTGGAAGCCTGTTCGTTTCGTTTCAGTCTGGGTATCAGATTGGCGGCACGGGTGATAGGACCCGCCATCAGCAGCGGAAAGAAAGTGAGATAGAAGCAATATTCCAGGAGCGTTACCTCCATGTCGAACTTACGCTTATAGGTATCTACCGCATAGCTGATAGCTTGGAAGGTATAGAACGAGATACCTACAGGCAGAGCGATAGACTGCAGGGAGAAGTTGGTGCTGAACATCTCGTTGACTACATCGCCAATGATGAAATTGGTATATTTGAAATAGCACAGCAGAGTCAGGTCTACAAGCACCACGAAGGTGAGCAGCGCCTTGCGCGCCTTCCCCTCATGCAGTCTCATTTCCTGGGTTACGGCATAATTGATGCAAGCCGTAAGCGGCAGCATCCACATCACCATTCCGTTCACCTTATAGGCAAAAAAAAGGCTGAAGCAGATGACATACATCATCATGGCTGTGCGCGAATAGCTCTTGAGCAGGGTATAAATGGCAAGGAAGAAGATGAAGAGCAGCGCAAACGGAATGCTGCCCATCATCAGCGGAGAATCTGCCTGATAAACAAACAGCCGCTCTATCCAATGCCACAAGGCACATATTTCGAATGTTGAATAATTCATTTGTCTGTTCTGAAGATATTATTTATTGAACTCTTTCTTATATGGAGTCTTTATGGTTTACATGTTTTACCGCTGGAACCATCTTGTCAGCAGCCGGAGCCGTTTTTCCAGCAGTTGCAGGTTCCTTGGTTGCAGCAGAACTTTCTGGGGTTTCAGGCACAGTTTCCTCAACAGGCATAGAAAGAGAATCCTTCTTCACAGCCGTACTGTCAGCCCTGTGTTTTGTTCCAGGAGGCAAGATGGTAATCTGTCTGTATCTGCGGTCACGCTTATCCGGCTTTTCCAAACGGAACGGATGCACACAATGACCGCTATTCATCCACTCTACAATCTTATCCATCCACATGGCAGATGAAGTCATAGTCGGATGCCGGCCGTCTTTCTGGCGTTCGAAGGTAAGTTTATAACTAGGATAATAGCCTCGTGGTCCCATCACCTCACGGAGGAGTTTGTTATATCCATTATCCTCACACCAGTTTGGCGGACCGATCCATATCGTCGGAATATTACCAATCTTGCTCAGGATGGCACGGATGCGTTTTTCACATCCCTTCATATCAGACGTATATAGTTCGTTACTGCCCAGACATACAAAGACATAGGTAGGTTTGATACGTTGGATATAATGCTGCAGGGTATCGGTAGTAGCCCAGTTTCTGGTGTCCGAACTCACCCAGGTAATACAGGTGAGCTTATGACCGTTCTTGTTGGCATAATCAGCCAGTCGCAGACCTAGATATTCCGACATCGAGTCGCCGAAGATCAGTACTCGCTGCGCCGCCGTATCCACGGGTTCCTTTATCATGCTGTCAGCCTTTTCCTCTTCAGCAAGTTCTGCCTCGCTTTTACCGGTGAGTGCATCCATTCCAATCTGTTTCAGCGGAATGTTTTCAGCCACTTGCTCTGGAATAAAGGCATAAGCCAGCAGTCCTCCAATGGCTACAGCCAGCAGGGCTATCATTTTCCAGGTTTCTTTCATTTTGTATCTTTAATGAGTTTTAGTTATTCTTTTTCTTATACATTCGCCCGACATTACAGCTGAAAGGGAGTGAGCACATTGAGCAACTTTCCGAAATCGGCCTTCGAGATGCGCCTTCCTCTCAAGCTGCGCACCTGCGGATAGTCTTCGAAATAGTTCTCCATCGTAGTATACCACTGATGAGAAACCACTTCCCTGACCGTCTTCAGTTGATTTTCGATGCGACGGGCAAAACTCGGATTCACTCTCGAGAGATAATGTCTTCCATCATTCATCTCGATGGCAAGCATCAGATAAATTTGCGGTCCCTTCTTCTCTTTCCTGCTTTTTACAGTTTCACTTACTTTCCAGCCCTTGGTGGATGTCGATACTCTGATATCCCAGCCATACTGGCTGTTGAGCTTATCCATCAGTCCCTTGAACACAATCCCGTGAGCCGAGGTATCTTTCAGTCCCGTATAACCGATGATGTAATGTATCATCTCGTGGAGCAAGACACTCTTTGCCTGCTTGTCGGTCATATCATAATAAGTAGACATGGAGAGCTTGAAATCGTAGAGCTTGGTGCGTCCCCATCTGGAGGCCCGCTTATAGGCAAGTTGCCCCAACCGAGTCTTGGCATGAGTAAGTCCGAGTTCAGGAACAGGCAGTTTTCCCCCGAAATATTCCTGGTCGAAACGCCTGAACCACTCCTCCATCCATTCTATTGTAACAATCATGTATGTATATTTATTCAATAATTATTCAGTTCTGTATATCAGATACTACAAAACGTTTGCAAAGATACAACTTTTTCTTTGTTTCTTTCAATATTTATCGAAAAATGAGTAACTTTGCACGCAAATTTACAACAAAAATGAACAAGACAGCACAGCATATCATAGATATTAAGAATGTGTCGAAAAGATTTGGCGAGAAAACAGCCCTCAACAACATCAATCTCTATGTGAGAAAGGGCGAATTTATGACCATTCTGGGTCCTTCGGGATGCGGAAAAACGACATTATTGAGACTTTTGGCAGGGTTTGAAACCGCCAGCGAAGGCATCATCACCATCGCCGGCAACGATATTACTAACCTTCCTCCTTACAAGCGAAATGTGAACACGGTATTCCAGAAATACGCTCTGTTCCCTCATCTCAACGTTTACGACAATATCGCCTTCGGTTTGAAGCTCAAGCACACACCGAAGGAAGAGATTTTGCCGAAGGTAAAACGTGCCCTGAAGATGGTAAACATGAGTGATTATGAATATCGTGATGTCAACTCGCTTTCGGGCGGTCAGCAGCAGCGTATCGCCATCGCCCGTGCCATTGTCAACGAACCTGAAGTTCTTCTCCTGGATGAACCACTTGCAGCACTCGACCTCAAGATGCGTAAAGACATGCAGCTGGAATTGAAGCAGATGCACGAACGCCTGGGCATTACCTTCGTATACGTAACTCACGACCAGGAAGAAGCCCTCACCCTGAGCAATACCATCGTGGTGATGAGCGAGGGAGAGATACAGCAGATAGGTACACCTACCGATATCTACAACGAACCAGCCAATGCTTTCGTAGCCGACTTTATCGGCGAGAGCAATATTCTCTGCGGAACGATGGTCCACGACTGTCTGGTGAATGTGGCAGGTACTGAACTGCCTTGTGTAGACAAGGGCTTCGGCTGCAACCAGGAAGTGGATGTCGTGATACGTCCTGAGGATATAGAAGTTTCCACCGATACCACCCACGCCCAGTTTGTGGGCAAGATAACCTCTTCTATCTTCAAGGGAGTACACTACGAGATGCTGGCAGAAACCGAGAAGGGCAATGAATTTCTCATCCAGAACTACAAGCATTTCGAAGTAGGCCAGACGATAGGAATGAGCGTGATACCCGACAATATTCACATCATGAAGAAGGAGCGCATCACCAATACCTTCGATGCAAAGGTAAACGGCGACGGAACAATAGAATTCCTGGGATGCGAATACCAGATGGAGATTCCGGAAGAAATAAAGGACAAGATTCAGACCGATGAAAACGGAAACGAAACCATCCGGGTGAACGTACCTTTCAACAAGATAGAACTCTTCGACAACGAGAGCGAAGGCACCTTTACAGGCAACATCAGCTTCATTCTCTACAAGGGCGACCACTATCATCTCACCATAGATACCGACTGGGGCGAGAAGCTCTATGTAGATACACAGGATGTATGGGATTTAGGCGATCATGTGGCTATCACCATTCCTCAGGAGAATATTTCGTTTGAATAAAAATTATTAATTCCTAATTATCAATTATAAATTGAACATTATCAAGTTTATCTCTTCGCGACAAAGCTGGTCGATACCTTACGCCATCTTTGCAGCGATATTTGTGGTACTGCCATTGCTTCTCATCGTAGTGTTCGCATTTACCGATGAGAACGGAGCCCTGACGCTCTACAACTTCCAGAAGTTCCTGGCACACCCCGAAGCCATCAACACCTTTGTGTATTCGATAGGCATCGCCATTCTCAACACCCTGCTCTGCATTCTGCTGGGCTATCCGGCCGCCTATATTCTGACACAAACCAGAATGAAGTATGCCAACACCATCGTCATGCTCTTCATTCTGCCGATGTGGGTAAACATCCTGGTGCGCACACTTGCCACCGTGGCCCTCTTCGATTTTGCCGACCTTCCGCTGGGTGAGGGCGCCCTCTTGTTCGGTATGGTCTACAACTTCATCCCATTCATGATTTACCCCATCTACAACACCCTGCAGAAGATGGACCGCAGCTATATCGAAGCAGCCGAAGACCTGGGAGCATCGCCTTGGCAGCAGTTCTTCAAGGTCATCCTGCCCCTCTCCATGCCGGGCGTAGCAAGTGGCATCCTGATGGTATTCATGCCAACCATCTCTACCTTCGCTATCTCCGAACTGCTGACGATGAACAACATCAAGCTCTTCGGTACCACCATCCAGGAGAACATCAACAATTCGATGTGGAACTACGGTGCAGCCCTCTCGCTCATCATGCTTTTCCTCATCGGCGCCTCCACCCTCATCGCAGGTGATGGCAGTAAACAGGAAGGAGGTATCAGATGATGCAGTCATTATTCAGTAAGGATATGATGAAGAAAGTATTCTGTCAGGGCTATCTCTGGTTGCTCCTGCTGCTACTCTACTCCCCTATCTTCATCATCATTATCTTCTCGTTTACCGAAGCGAAGGTGATGGGCAACTGGACGGGTTTCTCGCTACAGCTCTACAAGAATCTCTTTGCCGAAGGTACACACCATTCGCTCACAGCGGCACTGGTCAATACCGTAACCATCGCCCTGATTACCGCAACCGTATCCACGCTCTTCGGAACCCTGACAGCCATCAGCATCTACAACCTGCGCAACCGCTATGCACGTAATGCCATACAGTTTGTCAACAACATTCCGATACTCAACGGCGACATCATCATCGGTATCTCGCTCTTCCTGCTCTTCATCACGCTGGGCATTCCGCAGGGGTATACTACCGTGGTACTCTCGCATATTACCTTCTGTCTGCCATACGTTATTCTGAGTGTGATGCCAAGACTGAAGCAGATGAATCCGAACCTCTATGAGGCGGCACTCGATCTGGGCGCCTCTCCGATGCAGGCACTTCGCAAGGTCATCATCCCAGAGATATTGCCGGGTATGATTTCCGGTTTTATGCTTGCCATCACGATGAGTATCGATGACTTCGCCGTCACCATCTTCACGATAGGTAACGAAGGTCTGGAAACCCTCTCCACATTCATCTATGCCGATGCAAGAAAGGGAGGACTAACTCCAGAACTTCGTCCGCTGAGTACCATCATCTTCGTACTGGTACTGGTGATGCTGATTATCATCAACAAACGTTCTGAGAAAAATAAGAAGAAATGAGAATGAAGAACAAGATATTATTAGGAGTCAGTGGAGTAAAAGGAGTTAAGACCATCGTCTTTCTCTTTCTTAGCCTGCTGATGATTCTGCCGCTCTCTTCCTGTTACAACAAAGAGAACCGCGAGGAGATTCTGAAGGTTTACAACTGGGCTGATTATATAGATGAAGACGTTCTTGCCAACTTCCCGAAATGGTATGAACAGCAGACCGGCAAGAAGATCCGAGTTATCTACCAGACCTTCGACATCAATGAGGTGATGCTTACCAAGATAGAGCGAGGTCATGAAGACTACGACGTGGTATGCCCGTCAGAATATATCATCGAACGCATGCTCCGCAAAGACCTTCTCCTACCTATCGACACCGCCTTCGGCAAGACGCCCAACTATATCAGCAACGTATCACCATACATTGTTGAGCAGATAGATGCCACCTCCAACAATGGCCGCATCGCCCACCATTATGCCGTGCCTTACATGTGGGGAACCTGTGGCATTCTATATAATAAGGTACACGTACCTATAAGTGATACACAGACCTGGGGAACTTTATGGAACAGAAAATATCAGGGCAAACTCCTGATGAAGGATTCCTACCGCGACTCTTATGGCACCGCCCTCATCTGGGCACACCGTAAAGACCTGGAAACAGGCAAGGTGACCGTACCACAGCTGATGAACGACTATTCACCAGCTGCCGTAGCCACAGTAGAGAAAGAGCTGAAAGCTCTGAAGCCAAACATTGAAGGATGGGAAGCCGACTTCGGCAAGGAGACCATGACCAAAGGCAAAGCCTATCTCAACATGACCTGGAGCGGTGATGCCGTCTGGGCTATTGAAGAAGCCGGGAAAGTGGGTGTAGAACTGGGATATGAGGTACCGAAAGAAGGAAGCAATGTATGGTTCGACGGTTGGGTAATCCCTAAATATTCCCGCAATCCGAAGGCTGCTGCCTATTTCATCAACTATCTCTGTCAGGAAGACGTGGCACTCGCTAATATGGAGACTACAGGATATGTGAGTAGCGTGGCAGGCAAGAAGGTATTAGAAGCTATGAGCGATGCTGAGGCGTATCCCCAACCTGTAAATCTGGCCTACTTCTTTGGCGAGGAAGGCAGGAGTGTCCATCTCAACCCTATCATGTATCCAGACAGCAGCATAGTAGCCCGATGCGCCATGATTCATGATGCCGGCGACCATACTCCCGAAGTATTGGATATGTGGTCGAAGGTGAAGGGAGACAATCTGGGCGGCGGCATCGTTATCTTCCTGCTGGCCGTAGTCCTCGCCCTCACGGTATTCGTTGCCATCAAGAAATATGAGCATTACAAGCACAGAAGGCTGTCAAGAAAACACCGCAGAAGACATGTGGTAAAGGTAAAAGGGTAAAAAGGTAAAAAGTAAAAGGGTAAAAAAGTAAAAGGGGGAAGAGAGGGGAAAAACCTATTTTATAGGGGAAAATGAACATTTTTTGAAGGAAAAGAGAAAAAAGTGCCGAAAAAATTTGGTAATATCAAATAAAAGCATTACCTTTGCACTCGCTTTTGAGATATAAAGCTTTTGGGTAGTTACCAGAGTGGCCAAATGGGGCAGACTGTAAATCTGCTGGCTATGCCTTCGGTGGTTCGAATCCATCACTACCCACTTTTCCCAAAAAATAACTCAAAAATTTAAGAGTCCGACTTTCGAGAGAGAGCCGGACTTTTTCTTTTCATATAAATCCTGAACAAAAGAAGAAGAGTAATATTACTCTCCTTCTACCTGCGTCTTTGGCCAGTTCACGAGATAGAGCATCTCTGTGGCTCGTGTAAATGCAGTATAGAGCCAGTGGATATAATCGGGAGTAAGCATTTCATCCGTCATATAGCCCTGGTCTACATAGACATGCGACCACTGTCCACCCTGCGCTTTATGACAGGTAACAGCATAGGCAAACTTCACTTGCAGAGCATTGAAATATGGGTCTTGCCGGATTGCCTTCATACGGTCTGCCTTCAGTAGTATATCCTGATAATCTTCCTCTATCTTACGGAAAAGCTGCTCTTGCTGATCATGGGTCAAAGCAGAAGCCTCACTCGTCAAGGTATCCAGCAATACCGTAGCCTCCAGTTCATAATTATCATAATCGGGAAATTTCAACAGAAGGGTGGCAAAATGAAAACCATAGAGTTCGATGCGACGACTCACCTTCATCACCTTCGCCCTATCTCCATTAGCCAGGAAAGCAGGAATCTCATTACTTGAAACTTCGTTACTTTGAACTGTATGATTAGCTAAAGTATTAAATTTTCCACTCTTCACTTTTCGTTCTTCACTTAATTGCCTTTCCTTTATCTTCTTTCTTTCTTCCTCCATCCAATAATAATTGTTCTTCACAATCATCAGCATGTCGCCACTCTCGAGTTCCTCTTCCCTATCAAGCACCATGTTGCGGATGCCCTGGTTGAAGATGTTGGCGCGCTTGTTGCTACGAGTCACAACAATGGTATCGTCCAGTCCTACATGATGATAACTGTCGCCAAGAGCCTCGATGAGTTCTGCACCCGACATCTCCCTGATATCCGAGAAACCGGAGAAACGGATTTTAGGCAGTTGGGTAATGTCATCGTGGGTAATCATCTGACGGATGCGGGTAGCATTAAAGAGAATACCCGACTGCTGACTCTGGCGGACTACCTCGTTCAAATCGCACTCATAAACCGACAGTCCATATCCCTGGAGCATCGCAGCAGAAAGGGCTGGTGATTCTTCCTCACCAACAGGAGGCAACTGTGCCTTATCGCCAATCAGCAAGAGGCGGTCGTTACGTCCCTGATACACAAAATGAATCAGATCATCTAGCAGACAACCGCTGCCAAAGGTGGTTCCGCCTAATCCCAGATTGGCAATCATCGAAGCCTCATCCACCATAAAAAGCGTATCAGTATAGAGATTATCATTGAGATTGAACTGTCCATCCACTCCGGCAAACGCCTTTTCGCGATAGATGCGGCGATGAATGGTATAGGCAGGCATCCCGCTGTTCTGAGAGAAAACCTTAGCCGCCCTACCCGTAGGAGCAAGGAGCATCACCTTCTGGCGAACAGCACGGAGCGTACGGACGATAGCACCCGAGAGCGACGTCTTACCGGTACCCGCACTACCCCGGAGAATCATCACAGCATGAGGATTACTATCCGTCATAAACTGCACGAAAACATCGAGCGCTTGAGCCTGTTCTGGGGTTGGCGGAAAGGCAAATTGCTGTAATATCTGATATTTTAACTCTTCAATGTTCATATTTCGAAAACTTTTAGTATCTTTGCAGAAAATTTACTGCACCTATTTGCAGTGCAAAAGTAATAATACTTTTTGAAATGAGAAAAAGAATAAAGAATAATTATATTTTGGGAGCATGCGTCATCATCATGATGCTACTCTGTATTCTGAGTGTAAGCCAGCCCATCCGCTTCCAGAAGGCCATGGCTAACAGAGAAGCAGAGGTGAAGGAGAAACTGATGCAGATACGTCAGGCTGAAGAGAAATACAAGGCGAAACACGGCGTATATACAGGAGATTTTCCGACACTAGTAAAAGGCAAGTACTTACAGGAAGATGCTCAATACATTCCCTATGCCGACGGTAAGAAGTTTACACTTGCTGCCACGGTTATCGTAGGAAAAAGCGGTAAGCAGATTCCGGTGATGGAATGTGGGGCCGGTTATGAAACCTTCCTCGACGGACTTGATGAAGGTTCCATCCAGCAGAAGATAGAGGAGGCCAACTATGCCGGCAACTATCCCGGACTCAAGATAGGCGATTTAACGACAGATAATAACAACGCAGGTAATTGGTAACAGATATGCAAATAAAAGGTAACAACATTCAGCAAGCACGACTCACCATCCGCGTGAGCAGAAACACCCTCAGTTTTTCGGTAGTTGACCGTGAAGCTGAGCATCAGCTCATTTATGAACCTTATACTGTAAAGAGTGGTGTTTCGATGGCAGCCAACTTGCGTCAGGCTTTCAAGGAGAGTACTCTCCTGCAGCGGGGATACCAGAAGGTACGCGTATATCTCGATTCGCCTATCCTGCTGGTTCCTATCGAAGAATTTCATGAAGAGGATATCGATGTACTCTATCAGCATGCCTTCAACAGTCATAACAGCGATGCCATTCTCTACAGAGTGCAGCCGGAACTGAATACGGTAGCGGTATTCTCTATCAACAAGGATTTGAAGATGGTGGTAGAAGACAACTTTAAGGATGTTCGCTTCACACCTATCATGCAACCGATGTGGCACTATCTGCATCATCGCAGTTTCACCGGCATTCACCGCAAGCTCTATGTTTATTTCCACGACAAGAAACTGGACGTTTTCAGTTTCGAGAAGAACCGTTTCAAATTTTTCAACTCGTTCAATGCTGAGCATGCCAAGGATGCCCTCTATTTCATTCTCTATGTATGGAAGCAGTTAGGATTCAACCAGATGCAGGATGAGTTGCATGTATCAGGCAATGTTCCGGACAAGGACTGGTTCCTCTACAACACGAAACTCTACATCAAGAAGACCTTCATTCTGAATCCTGCCGCCGAATTCAACCGTGCGCCCATCACAGAGATTAAAGGTCTGCCATTCGATTTAATGGCACTGTACTTAAGTAAGTAAGACAAGAGTTGATAGTTAAAAGTTGATAGTTAAGAATTCAACAGAATAGCTTATCATAAAGTTCAATGTTCAACATTCAAAGTTCAAAGTAAATATGAGAATCATAACAGGACAATATAAGGGACGCCATTTCGACATTCCACGTTCGTTTAAGGCGCGTCCGACAACAGATTTTGCAAAGGAGAACATCTTTAATGTTCTGCAGGGATATATTGATTTCGAAGATACCTCTGCCCTCGACCTTTTTGCCGGTACGGGCAGCATTTCACTCGAACTGGTATCACGAGGCTGCAACCGGGTAATCAGCGTAGAGGCAGACCGCGATCATGCCAACTTTATACGCCAATGTTTTCAGAAGTTGGGCGAAGACAAGGATATTCTGATTCGTGGTGATGTATTCCGTTTTCTGAAGACCTGCAAGCAGAAGTTTGACTTTATCTTTGCCGATCCTCCATACGCTCTGAAGGAGTTGCCGCAGATTCCAGACCTCGTTCTGAATGGCGACTATCTCAACGAAGGAGGCATCTTCGTCTTTGAGCATGGCAAAGACTATGATTTCTCCGAGCATCCACGATTCCTGGAACACAGAAGTTACGGAAGCGTAAACTTCTCAATATTCAGATAAAAAAATCCCCGTTTGCACCAGACAAGATGCAAACGGGGATTTATTCGTTACAACAGCGGCGAGAGCAATCTTACCGTACTCTCGAAAAGGCGCTGCAGGAACGGACGTTTTACGAAATAAGATACATCATCTACCAGGATACTCTTCGCCTCATCCCGCAGATAGACAGCCTTCACGCGCTGTGCCATCCCCTCATCAAAGAAGAACGCATTCGCTTCGAAATTATTCTCAAAACTTCGGAAATCGATATTCGTACTGCCTATCGTACAGAGATTATCATCACTCACCAGCAATTTACTATGATTAAAGCCTGCCGTATAGAGATAAACCTTTACGCCAGCCTCTATCGCCTCCATCACATACGAACGTGATGCCCACTCTACCAGTTTGGCATCAGCATGACGGGGCAACATCAGACGGATATCCACACCCGCCAGAGCTGCTGTTCTCATGGCAAACAATACAGGTTCGGTTGGCAGGAAATAAGGCGTTTCCATATACACATACTTCCGGGCCTGAAGCAGGATGCGGACATAGCCCTGCATAATGTCAGGCCAAGGACTGATAGGACTGCTCGTAACTATCTGTACAAGACAATTGTTGCGGATATGCACACTGACCGGCGGATAATACCGGCGATTGGTAACTAATGTACGGTCTACGAAATACCAGTCTACCAGAAAGGCTCTCTGAATGGCGTAAACGCCACCGCCCTCAATACGGAGATGCGTATCGCGCCAAGCCTGTTTCTTATCACCCTTCACATAGCGCAGAGCTATATTCATGCCGCCGATAAAGCCCACCTTACCATCTATGACACAGAGTTTGCGGTGGTTACGATAGTTTACCTTACTCGTAAAAGCCGGAAAGCGGACTGGCATGAACGAATGTATATCAATGCCTGCATCACGCATACGTTCAAAGAATTCATCCTTCACCTTCCAGCAGCCTACATCATCATAAATCAGTCGCACCTCTACTCCCTGCTCCGCCTTATCAATCAAGGCATCAGCTATCAGATATCCCAAGGCATCGGCTTCGAAGATATAGGTATCGAGATGAATATGATGCTTTGCCTGTCCTATATTATATAATAAGGTAAGGAAGAAATCGTAGCCATCAGTATAAATATCCACCTGATTATCTTTAAAAGGCAGCGCCCAACTCTGGTTGGCAAAGAGATTCATCAGCGTTTTATTGCTGTCTGGCAGGTGAAGATTCTCCTGCTCAACGAACTCGAGCATGGAGCGCTTGGTGAGCTGGTCCATGCTGCGGTCGCTGATAAGCCGTTCCTTGCGGGTATTCTGTCCGAAGAAAAAATAGAAGATGATACCCACAAAGGGGATGAAGAAGAATACCAATATCCATGCCATCGTCTTGGCGGGCTGACGATTGTCCATCAAGACGGTAATGATAGCCGGAACGGTTATCACGACATAAAGCAACAGATATATCCAGTGAAAATAAATCATATAGCGTTTCTCCTTTTAAATCTCTAATACTTCATTACAGAGTTCCTCCCCACAGGACAGGAGTTCCGGTTAATTGAAGATATTGTTTGCCTGACTCGCCAGAAGCGTGTTCATCTGCTTGAGTTTCATAAACTCCTGCAGCAGTTCACGATTGGTCGGATTCTTGGCAAACTCCTGCTGTACCTCAATAATACGCTGAGCAATATAATGAGTACGGAAGCTCAAGATGTCTTTAAAGACAAACTGACGGAGCTTATCGGCGCTCATCTTCATCTGCAGACTAGCCGTAGATACCTCCTGGTCACCTGTAGGCAAACCTGCCAACCTGCTGATTTCCGGATTCGGATGATTGGCAAAATAAGTTTCGGCGACAAAATCATCTTCTTTTTCGAGATGCTCCACAGCCTCCTGCATAATCTGATTATATAAATCATTATGAAACTTAAAGCCATCTCCACCCAAATCAAGACTGATATACTGAGCCACAGCTACCTCCACATCATTTCCGTCTACATCCTGTACTGTGATGAGCTGGTCGCCATGATGAATAATCAACTGTACCAGAAGTCCTTCTACCTCCAGGAGTTTATCCAGTGGGGTAACCGCTCTCATCGCTGATTGCACCTGCTGCGCTGCCGCTACAGTCGAATCTTTCAATCCCGCTGCACGTCGCTCTGCCTTTACCTGCTCACTCATACCGTTGCGCACAAAATTGTTCAAGGCATTCACGATAATTGCCTCGTTCACGCCCAAACGGTGAGAACAGTCGGTGATATAAGAAGCGCGCGTTATCTGATTCTTGATTTTAGAGATGCTCTCTACAATCGAATTGATAGCCTGGCTTCTCTTTACAGGGTCTGTCACGCCGCGTAGCAGAATATCGGTCTTAAACTGTATGAAGTCGGTCTGATTCTCCTGAATATATCTTCTGAATTCCTCTGCCGAATGACTGCGGGCGAAACTGTCAGGGTCATTACCATCAGGGAGAAAGAGCACCTTTACGTTCATCTCTTCTTCGAGCAACATATCGGTACCTCTCAGCGCAGCATGAATACCCGCATTATCGCCGTCATAGAGAAGAACGATATTACTGGTAAAGCGGTGCAGCAGTCTGATCTGATGCACGCTCAGCGCCGTACCCGAGTTGGCCACTACATTTTCGATGCCACACTGATGCATCGAGATAACATCGGTGTATCCTTCCACCATAAAGACACAATCCTCCTTGGCTATCGCCTTCTTGGCCTGATAGAGTCCATAGAGTTCGCGCTCCTTATGATAGATAACGCTATCAGGCGAGTTGACATATTTCTGGCTGATACCCTTGGTTCTGCTGTCGAGCACTCGTCCGCCAAAAGCTACCACCTTGCCGCTCACGCTGAACCAGGGGAAGATGGCTCTGCCCGAGAAACGGTCAAGAATTTTATCCTCCCCCGACTTATTGCCGGCTTCATCCTTATCCACCTTGAAACAGAGTCCCGTATCAACCAGATATTTCGGATTATAGCCAGCCGCCTTAGCCGCTTCAGCAAGAGCTGTACGCTTAGGGAGCGCAAAACCCAACTGGAATTTTCTGATGATATCATCCCTGAAACCTCTTCCTCGGAAATAAGCCATACCGATAGCGATGCCATCCACATCATGCAAGAGAATATCCTGGAAATATTTCGCCGCCCAATCGTTGACGATAAACATGGATTCTCTTTCGCTCTCGCGCTGTTTTTCTTCGTTGGTCAGTTCCCGCTCCTGAATTTCTATTTTATATTTCTTGGCGAGCCAGCGAAGAGCATCGGGATAGGTCATCTGTTCCAGTTCCATCAGAAAGTTGATTGCATTGCCTCCCTTTCCGCAGGTAAAGCAATGACAGATACCTCTTGTTGGAGATACGGAGAAAGATGGATTGGAATCGTTATGAAAAGGACACAAGCCGACATAATTGATGCCACGCTTCTTGAGCGTAACAAATTCAGATACCACCTCTTCTATCTTGGTGGCATCCATAATTTTTGCTATCGTCGGTCTGTCTATCATTATATATATTCTTTTTTCTGTTTTTACTATGCAAAATTACTATTTTTCTTTGAAAACACAAAGAGAAACAGACAGAAAAGTAAAAATGAAACATATTAAAAACTAAAGGTTACATAAAATAAGGTACATTCGGATAGTTTTGGCTACCTTTGCAACCGGCAAAAACACATTGCTGACAATCGGAAAATAACAACAAAATAAATAAATATGAAACTAAACAACATCAAGCGAACATTCCTGGCAAGCGCTGCCCTGCTCACAACTATCAGCATGAGCGCAGCCGACAGATTTGTGAATTTCAAGCAAGGAGACTTGCTGCTGAATGCCAATAACCGGGTAGAAATCTACATGGATACCAACGACTGCAAGGGAGTGAGCTATGCTGCTCATGCCCTGCTGAAAGATATAAAAAGTGTGAGTGGAGCCACAGCCACCCTCACCTCGGATGTCGGTTTTCTGAAAAAAAACGACACAGCCCGACCAGCTATCCTCGTAGGCACCATCGGCCATTCAGCAGCCATCGACCAACTGGTGAAACAGAAGCGCATCAACGGAAATCTGCTGAAGGGCAAACGTGAAAAGTTTATCATCACGCTCATAGATGGTCAGCTCGTCATTGCAGGCAGCGACCGCCGAGGCACCATCTATGGCATCTACGAACTCTCGCAGCAGATGGGCGTATCGCCTTGGTATGACTGGGCAGACGTGCCTGTAGAGCACCACGATTCTATTTTCGTACACAAGGGTATCTATACAGATGGCGAACCAGCCGTACGTTATCGCGGCATCTTCCTCAACGATGAGGCACCTTGCCTAACGTCATGGGTAAAGAACACCTACGGCACCGGATATGGCGACCACCGTTTCTATCAGCGCGTCTTCGAACTGGTATTGCGACTGAGAGGTAACATGATGTGGCCTGCCATGTGGGGCTGGGCTTTCTATGCCGATGACCCTGAAAACGAGAAGACGGCAGATGAGATGGGCGTAGTGATGAGTACTTCCCATCATGAACCGATGGCCCGCAACCACCAGGAATACGCCCGCAACCGAAAGGGATGGGGACCTTGGAACTATCAGAAGAACAAGGCTAACCTGCAGAAATTCTTCCGTGAAGGCATTGAGCGAATGAAAGGAACCGAACAGATTGTAACCATCGGAATGCGCGGCGACGGCGATGAGGCGATGAGCGCAGAGGCTGATACAAAGCTGATGACCAACATCATCAACGATCAGCGTAAGATTATCGCTGACGTAACCGGAAAGAAGGCAAGCGAAACCCCGCAGGTCTGGGCACTATATAAAGAGGTATTGGATTACTACGACAAGGGCATGAAAGTGCCTGATGACGTAACCCTCCTGCTCTGCGATGACAACTGGGGTAACGTGCGCCGTGTGCCGAATGCCAAGGAACGCAAACACAAAGGCGGCTGGGGCTTATACTATCACGTAGATTACGTAGGTGCTCCAAGAAACTCAAAGATGCTCAACGTTACTCCTGTGCAGAATCCTTGGGAGCAGTTGACGCTTGCTTACGAGAATGGCATCGACCGTCTCTGGATTCTCAACGTGGGCGACCTCAAGCCGATGGAATATCCTATCAGCCAGTTTATGGACATGGCGTGGAATCCACGTAAATACGATGTAAACAACATCACCCGTCATACCCGCGACTGGTGCGCACAGCAGTTTGGTGAATCGCAAGCTGATGAAGCAGCCCGCATTCTTAACCTCATCTGCAAGTACAACGGCCGCTGCACCCCTGAGATGCTCGACAAGAACACCTACAGTCTGGAAAACGGAGAATGGCAGGAGGTGGTAAATCAGTATCTGCAGCTCGAAGCCGATGCGCTGCGCCAGTACAACAGTCTGCCGGCATCCTATCACGATGCCTATCGCCAGATTATACTCTTCCCTATCGAGATGATGAGCAATCTGCACCAGATGTATTTTGCCCAGGCACAGAACCACGCCCTCTACAAGCAGGGCAATCCGAAGGCGAATGTATGGGCTGATGAATGCGAACGCCTCTTCAAGCGCGATTCCCTCATCTGCGACTATTACAATCATAAGATGGCTGGCGGCAAGTGGAACGGCATGATGACCCAGAAGCATATCGGCTACAAGAGTTGGAATGATGATTTCGAGAAGGATACCTGTCCGGAACTCTTCCGGGTAACCTCCAAGGATGGAGTGATTATCAGCGAAAACAACGGCGTGGTAGAAATCGAAGCTCCTTACTATAGCAGCAAGACGGATGCTGCCGAGGCAAAATGGACAGAGATTCCATTCATGGGCAAAAGCGTATCGGCAATGACTCTGATGCCGTATACCAAGAGTGTAAAGGGAGCCAGCATCACTTACAAGTTTAAGATGCAAGTTAGCAAAACTTCGGATGGCAAGGCATTTAATGGCAAGCAGAAGGTTCGCATTCATGTGATTACCAAATCAACCTTGGATTATCTCAACAAGGGCGGCTTAACCTATGGTGTAAGTTTAGATGGCGCTTCTCCTGTAGAGGTTAACTTCAACAAAGATTTGAACGAGAAGCCGGAGAACATCTACAATATCTATTATCCAACGATAGCCACTCGCATCGTGGACAAGGTGATAGAGCTAGAGCTGCCAGCCTCATCCGATGGCATCCACACCCTCACCCTCACTCCTAACGACCCAGCCATCGTCTTCGAGAAAATCGTGATTGATGGAAGAGAAGGAAAAAAGAGTGTCAAGGTGATTTAAAGGTAGCATATAATAAAAGATATAGGCACGCACCCACGAAAGGATGCGTGCCTATTCTTTTTACGCAAACTATCACTATCTTCTTATGTTCCATACTTCGTAGCATTCATTTTTATATAAACAATCACAATAGTAACAAATAAATGAAAAAAAAGAGTATTTTTTAAATCTTTTTTGAGAAATATACGTTTATATGAGTAAAGTTAGAAACATAAAAACAAGAAACGAATGAATATAGACAAACCAAAACTCATAAAACAACTGGAGAGTCTTGTCGACAATCGGCAAGACTGGCTATTTCGTTTTGCCTATATTCGAATCGGGCAACGTGAGGATGCAGAAGATATTGTGCAAGAGGTATTGCTTGCAGCCTTCAAGAAACTGAAAGAAGGGCAACAAGTGGAAGAGTTGGACCGCTACATCATTCGCTCTGTTAGCAACGCATGCCGAGACTACTTGCGCAAAAAACGTCCGCAAATCATTGCTATCAATGAAGCGGCAAGCATGCCTACCAGCAATGGTGACAAACAGATACATGAGGAATTTCTCAGAATATCGAAACTGCTGGAAGACATTCCGCAAGAACAAGCGGAAATCGTAAGAATGAAATGTTACGATAACCTGACATTCCGAGAAATAGCGGAACTGGAGGAATTACCAGAAGCCACTGTGAAATCTCGCTATCGCTATGCCATCCAACATATTCAACAACAATTAAGAAAGGAGAAAAGTATATGAAAGATCAAATGAACATCCATAATGACAAAGGATTTGAGGATATAGAGCAACTGCTCCAACCTCAATGTGATTTCCATGCCTCCTCCCAAACCAAGCAACAAGTAATAGAGAAGGCAAGGAAGAGCTTGGTCAGCCATCGCACCTTGCGTATCTTTCCATGGATTTGCGCAGCATGCGTGGCTGGCATCATCGCTATCATCCTGCAACCACCCAAGGATACCACTTCTGCGTCGGGCAATGCGACAATGGCTGTGAGAAAGGCTACACAGCCGATGCAAAAAGCTATGATGCAAGAAAAGAATTTGACGGCAGAAAAGGAAAATACAGCAGAAAAAGACATCACAGAAGAGAGCAGAACATACGAGAAGAAAAAGACTTTCGCCAAGCTCAATGCTCCCAAAAGGGAGGCTAAACCTAAAGCTGAGTTTGGAGATGACATGCCAGACACCGAAGAAAAAGGTCCGGTACTCTTCCCTATGTCAACCTTGCCCGAAGAGCATCTTTTCAAAATGCAGACAGCAGAAGCTCAAGCCACTACAAGCAATGCCGTGCAAAGTGAGGATGACCGCCAACAAATACGGCGAATCACCGTAAAACTCTAAAGAAAGTATATATAATAAGGTATAAACATTAAAGAACAAAGAACATGAAAAAGTATGTCATATATTTATTACTCATGATGTTCTCATCAATGGGAGCACAGGCACAAAAGTCTTATTTCAAAGAGGCTTTAGAGAAATTGGTAAGCAACAAGGCGTTCACCATGAATCAATCAGGAGCAAAAAATGAGGTTGGTGACACAGCACAATGGAGTTGGAAAAAATATCGCTTTAAAACTCTCAAGAAAGACAAGTTTCTCAAGGAACTGGACAGAATCAACAAGGCTTTTCAGAAAGATTGCAATCTGCCAGCAACTGACTTTTACTATATGGTGGATGGAAACAACAACCCACTGGAGAGATGGATGAACTTTGACATATCCGTAGGCAACGACCTTATTATGGTTGGAAATTTCTCGGCATATAGCGTCCTTATCAATCGCCAACAAATGGGTCACTCTGGCATGCGCAGAGTCTGTGCCATAGAATGGGGCCATATCATAGAGAATGGTTTGGTTAACGAAAAAGGCTATGAAGGGAACATCTGCATCGTAGAAGGAAAAGCTCCTTTAAACAAGCACCGCGTGGCAGATGAAATAAAACAGCAACCATATAATGCCGTCCACTATACAGGTGTTCTTACCCCAATAGACACCCAAGAAGAAAAGGCTGCTCCAAAAGAAGAGACCAAAGAAGAAGTACCTTATGAGCAGTTGACCAAGATGCTTAAAGATGCTCAGACCAACCTGAAAGGCAACTTTGAGATTATTGGCAAGCGTGACCCAGAGCTTTGGGATCGTGGCTACTTTATCAGTTATAAAGACGAAACAGATATGTATGTAGAGCCCATTCTTGTGGCTACCAACGGCACCAACTTCTCATACAAGCACGACTTGAAGGACATTACCCTCGGAAGAGTGAGAGCACTGATGAAAGATGGAACCATCTGCTCGGAATGGATAGACATTCCTTTTGTACCAGGAGAGATAGCAGAGCTAAGCGTACACAATGGTTACTACAGCCTCACAGGATCAAGTTTCTATAAACAGTGGGTGGAAGAGGAAAGCAAGAACCATGATGGATGGGACGAGCGCAAGTATACGGCTTACGCACTCAGCAATATCCATTCTCCTGGCATCATCTGCTATCTGTTCTATCAGCATTTGATAAAAGATTCTTCGAATCAAAAGAAAATATTCAAAGCCCTCCCAACAACTCTACAAGAGAATCATGTAGGTCGCTTTATCAAAAAGCATATGAACAATAAATTATAAAGATCTCAACTTTCAGTCACATTCATTTAATACATATGTGATGTAAGAAAGGACATACTGCATAGAACCCAATGCCACCTCTATCAGTTTTGATGGAGATGGCATTTTTGCTTCAAATTAGCGCATACCCAATAGAGGTAAATTTCAATGCCGACATGAATGAGAAGCCAGAGAACATCTACAGCATTTACTATCCTACGATAACCACTCGATGAGTAATTTCTATCATTTTTACTCATTCAGAATGAGTAATTCTGAGCAAAACCACTCATTCTGAATGAGCGTTTCTTGAAAAACGCCTTTTATTCACCTTCAACCTTGCATCCACTGAACCCCATTTCCTGCACCTTCTCAGGTCCGAAGGTGTAATAGATAGTCTCAGCCTCATCACATACCTCCCCTGCGAATTGCCAAGGGTGAGATGGATGGCAACAATGTTGTGACTTATATGATGCAAGGAAACAATTATAACGATGCAAGGAAGCTATTATAATGATTGCATGACATTTGTCATGCGATTATACGACACTTATCATACGGTCGGATGACAAATGCCGTATAATCACATGACATATACCAATGTTTAAATAAACCTAATATTTTACACCAAAAGATACAAGTTATCACATTATTATATATATTTGCATCATCTTTCATAGAAGACAAAGAAAATAGAAAACAACGAACCATCAAACAACAAGAAATATGGAACTGAAATACGACATTTACACTCTCAACAATGCCCAGGGCACAGGAGAAAAGCGCCAATACGTTCGTATCGTGCAGCATGGACCTATGACCGAGAAGCAACTGCAAGAGAAGATCCAGAGCCGCTGCTCACTCACCAAGGGAGATGTGGCTGCGGTGTTGGCAGAGCTTCATGACCTTTTGGTGGAAGAATTCTCCATGGGACGCCGCTTTTATATCCCAGAGATAGGCTACTTCTCCATGTCGGCAAGTCTAGAGACGCCTGAAGAAAATCCCGACAAGAAGATTACGGGCAAGGAAGTACGCATCACCGGCATCAACTTCCGACCAGAAGGTAAGCTAATGGAGGAAGTACAGCGCAACGTCCATTTCGTCCGCTCCCGCTATTCCAACCAATCCACAAAATACTCTGAGGAAAAGCTATTGGCGAAAATCAAGGAGTATCTCCAGGAGAACCGCTATATCACCACTCGCATCCTGCGCATCCTCTTTGGCTTGACTCCTTACATGGCACAGAAGTGGCTCAACCATTTCTGCGAGAAGGGCATCATGGAGAAGGAAGGCACCCAGCATGCTCCTATCTATTTCTTGAAGTGAAGGGAGGAAGAAATTCTATATTTCAATTTAATCATCATTATTATGACAAAGGAAGAGCTGATAGACAGAATCAACGACATCGAGTGGGAAGACTTCGAGGCTAAGGAGGCCAAGAGCGAACTCCCTAAGAATATATGGGAAACCGTAAGTGCATTCGCCAACACTTCCGGCGGATGGATAGTGCTTGGAATAAAGCAGAATGGCAAGAAGATTGAAATCTCCGGAGTTGACAATGCAGAGAAGTTGGAACAAGACTTTTTGGGTACTTTGCGTTCCCAAAAGTTCAATGAGCCAGTCGATGCCAAGAGTATGCTCTATCATATAGATGGGCATAGGGTCTTGGCATTTCATATTGCCTCATCACCCCACAAGCCTATCTACTATAACAATCCACAGAATACATTCATCCGATTTGGCAGTGGAGACCAACGAGCAACCAATGGTGAGATAACCGCCATGTTTCATAACCAATCATTCGGCATCAAGTCTGAGCAAATACTCTTAGACTCCGACCTCTCCATGCTCAATGAGGATACCATTCGCGACTATCGCAATTACTTCAAGCTATACAGTCCTCGACCTAATCTGATAGGCAATGACATCGCCGACTTCTGCAAGCGCATCGGCATCGCCGATAATGAGGGACATCTGAATTATGGCGGTTTGATGTGCTTTGGCAAAGAAGAATGGGTTCGCCGTTATGTTCCTACGTTTTGGATGGACTTGGTGGAGATTCCAGGTAGAAGTGTAAGAGAAGCCCGAACCCGCTATACCTACCGCATCCCAGAGCAAGAGAACCTTTGGGAGTATTTTCAGATTATGATTAGGAGACTGCGCCTCATCGTGGATACTCCATTCATGATGAACGACGAGGGATTCAATGTGGAAGACCGCTCGCAATTCAAGATTCTGAGAGAGGCATTGGTCAATATGCTCTCCCACTTCGACCCTTTCAGCACCATTCACTCCTGCATCCATATCTACACCGACAGAGTCGAGTTCTTCAATGCTGGTGGCTATCCTGTGCCTATATCCCAACTGGGCAACCATCTCTATTCCAATCCTCGCAACCCGATTATCGCCAAGATATTCAGACTCGTAAATCTATCAGAAACTATCGGCTATGGTTTCGACATGATGAATGAATGGAAAGAAATCACAGGCAATGACGTAACTTTCGAGAGTGATATTTGTACCAGCACTGTCACTTTTTGGCTGGATAGTGACAGAGTTAGTGACAGAGCTACTAACAGAGCTACTAACAGAGCTACTAACAGAGCTACTAACAGAGCTGAAGGTGATAATACATATACAGATGCAACAGACAAAGTTGTATCCATTCTTAAGTTCTGCAAAGAACCAAAATACAGAAAGGAAATATACGATTTAATTGGTGTTACGTATCAACAATGGAACTTCAAGGCATTCATCGAACCTTTGCTACTTCATGATTATCTGGAACTTACGGTACCAGATAAGCCGACAAGTCCTAAGCAACAATACAGAACGACCAAAAAGGGTTTGTTGTTCTTGGAGACAATATAAACAATCCGACTCTGTCGTTTTGTTTTGATACAGAACGACAAAGTCAACGACAGAGTCAGATAATTCAAGCTCTGCTACTTTTCATGAAATAGTAACAGAGCTAGTAACTATGTTAGTAACCATGTCGGTAACTATGTCAGTAATTATTTTCAAAAAAAGAGAAATTATGAACGATATAAAACTTACATCAGATAAAATAGGGAAAAAAGAAGTTAAGAAACTACGCCAAAAGCTTTTGAAAGACTTTCTTCACACATTTCCTCTGGATTCGCTCCAAGGCATGACTTTGGAGCAATATACCAATTTGAACAAAGATGACTCTTTCTGCTATTGGCTAGAATCTCGCACATACGAGTTGGGATCTATATGGGGTGGCTCATCATATAAATTTGGTATCTATGAATATCGTATTAAGACCAATATTCACAACACAAAGTTTATCAGCGATGAAAAATATGCTTGGTATGCAAGATATAATAAGCCTACAGCTCAAGAAGCTTTCAACGTAGTAAAGAACGCTATCATCAAAATTGCAACAAACGCCAGCAATGGAAACTTTGAGGTTTTAGATACGATCACAGAATTAGGAGAAGGCTACAGATGGAAGATAGCATTCTTATACTCCAACAACCAACTTATCCCCATTTACAAGAAAGACATGCTTGTACAATTGGCAACACATTTTGGTTTAGCAGGAGCTAAAGCTATGCCTATATCAAAACTTCAAGCTTTCCTAATGCAGCAGAAAGGAGACAAGGACATCTTTGACTATTACGAAGAATTGCTTACTATTTTGAAAGAATTAGACTATGTTCAGACTACAGAAGCTACAAATGAGACAGAAGACAATATCAACAAGCAATATTGGTGGCTCGTAGCCAGCCCTAAGATTTGGAGTTTCTCCAAGATGAAGGTTGGTGATATACAAGACTATACTCTTTACAATGAGAACGGCAATCCAAGAAGAGTCTTCCAAAACTTCATGAATGCCAAGAAAGGGGATATTGTCATAGGATATGAGGCCAACCCTGTGAAACAAATCGTTGCCATTGCCGAAATCGACACGCCATCAGATGGGCAGCATATTTGTTTCAAAAAAGTTGAATCCCTGCAATACCCTATCGACTACGCCTCATTCAAGGATGCACCAGAGCTAAAAAGCATGGAATTCATTCAAAACAAGAATGGCTCACTATTCAAAGTTGCCCCTGACGAATATGAGTACCTGATTGATCTCATCAGAGAATCCAATCCAAAAGAAGAAAACAAACAGCTGAAACCCTATACACAAGAGAATTTTCTCAATGAGGTATATATGAGCGAAGAAGACTATACCAAGCTGCGCTTGCTCTTGCAAAACAAGAAGAACATCATCTTGCAAGGAGCACCTGGCGTAGGTAAGACATTCTCCGCTAAGAGATTAGCTTACTCTATGATGGGGGATATAGACGAATCGAGAATCGAATTCATCCAATTCCACCAAAATTATAGCTATGAGGATTTCATGATGGGGTATCGACCTAACGAAGATGGTGGATTCGAACTCAAAAAGGGAGTTTTCTATAACTTCTGTAAAAGAGCCCAAAGTAATCCGGACAAAGATTACTACTTCATTATAGATGAAATAAATCGTGGAAACCTGAGCAAGATATTTGGTGAATTGTTAATGCTAATAGAAAAAGACTATCGAGACACAGAAATTAAATTGGCTTATAATGGCGAAATGTTCTGTGTGCCAAGCAACCTATATATAATAGGTATGATGAATACAGCAGACAGAAGTCTTGCCATGATAGACTATGCCTTGCGCCGTCGATTTAGTTTCTATGAAATGACTCCTGGATTTGACACTGAAGGTTTCAAGAAGTACCAAGAGTCCATAGGAAATGATAAGTTTGATAAAGTTGTCAATGCCATAGTTTCACTCAACCATGACATTATCAATGACGATTCACTTGGTTCGGGATTCTGTATCGGTCACAGTTACTTCTGCTCCTCCAAAACAAAAGACATCAACGACTTGTGGTTGGAAAATATTGTGGAATACGACCTCAAGCCAATGCTTAGAGAATATTGGTTTGACAACGATTCGAAGTATCAAATGGCTGTAGATAAACTATTAGATTCACTCAAATGACGAAAGACAAGAACATATTCATACTCAACATCTACTTTATGCTCACTTATGCTTTTCGTGAGCTAAAGCAGAACAATTATGAAGAGATTGCTGGTGAGGATTTCGACAATATACAACAATTGTTTGCCGAAATTCTCATCAAGGGTATCTCATGTCAATTGAAACAAGGCATCCTCAAGCAATATATCATTCGCAAAGACTCACTCCCTACCCTTCGTGGAAAACTTGACTTGAAAGTTACCATACAAAACAAGTTATGCAGAAAGCAAGAAATCGGTTGTGAATATGATGAGTTATCGGAAAACAACATCTTCAATCAGATTATAAAAGCTACAGTCTTTGGACTTCTCAAGCACGGAGCCATCAAAAAAGGTCAAAAGACTAAGCTAAAGAATCTCATGCTGTTCTTTTCAGGCATCGACATCATAGAACTAAGCACGGTAAAATGGAACATGCTGGCATTCGACAGAAATAACAAGTCCTATCAAATGTTGCTTTATGTCTGTTATTTCCTTACCGAAGATATTCTGATGACAACTGAAAAGGGAAAATATAAGATGAAATCATTTACGGATGAACACCTTTGTCGCCTTTTCGAGAAGTTTGTCTTAGAATACTATAGGGCTAAACATCCTGAATACAAGGCTCAAGCTGCACAAATAGATTGGAACATCGACCGAGATGTATCTTCCACTCATATTCTTCCTATCATGCAAACAGACATATTACTTACTCTCAATGACCGAACACTCATCATTGACACCAAGTTTTATGGACATACCATGCAAGTGCAATTTGACAAAGCGACAATACATTCTAACAACTTGTACCAAATTCATACATATGTCATGAATAAGGACAAACTGCATTCGGGCAAAGTGGATGGCATGTTGCTTTATGCTAAAACAGACGAAGACATCACACCCAATGGAAGTATGAAGCTTGCGGATGGCAATACCATATACTTCCGCACTCTTGACCTCAATGTACCTTTCGCTGAAATAGAGAAGCAATTAGAGGCTTTCGTATCGTATTCAGTTTACTAAAAAATGCCGATAGTGGTGCCAAAAGTCCTAAAAAAAACGACTTTTGGCACCACTATCAGCACTTTTTCCATTGAATTCATCCAATCAATTGGACGGTTTTATGCTTATTTTATCCAATCAATTGGACAATAAGAGAGTCAACCTCTCTGATACTGACAATGGAATCATGAAATAAAAGGGGAAAGTGCCAAATCACTTTCCCTCTTTCTCCTCCATCCATTCTTCCAACACCTTGCAATATTCATCGTTTTGCTCGGCAAATGGCATGTGTCGGGCTCCTACGAAGAGATGCCACTTGGAATCTTGGATACCATCATAAAGCGTCTTTGCTACCAATGGAGTGCAGAGGTCATTGGTTCCACTCATCACAAGGCATGGTACTTGTATCTCGCCCAAGCGGTCGGTGTAATCATAATCACGGAGCGTACCTGTAGGAGTGTATTCGTTTGGTCCCCATCCATAGAGATAAGCCTCAGCACCTGCACGCTTCTTCCGGCGAAGACACTCTGGACTATCCTCCGTCACCTCACCGGCACAATGCAGGAGCATGAAGTGTTCATTCGCCTTGGCATACGCCTCGCTCGAAAAGTCATCCTTCGCCTCAGCCTCAGCGATGGCACGCTGGTCTTCCTCCGACATAAACTTAATCATGCGATGTTGCTCACTTGCCCAAAGCTTGCTGCTCGAAAGAGTGCTGCTGAGGATGGCTGACTTCACGCCCTTTGCTTGCTTCTCTATCAGATAGATGATGGCGAGCATGCCACCCCACGACTGTCCCAAGAGATGAAAATGGTCGATGTGGAGATAGTCGATGAGCACACAGAGTTCGTTGAGCCAAGTCTCAGGAGTCCAGAGTTCGGGATGTCCCTCCACAAATGAGTTGCCACAGCCCAACTGGTCGTACATGATGACAGCTCTACCTGATTCCGCTACCCTATCCAATAGCTCGAAATAGTTGTGGGTACTGCCTGGTCCACCATGCAAGAGGATGATAGGGCTCTTGCCCTCCTCTGTTTTACCTACGATACGATAATATGTTTGATAGCCCATGAAGGGCATATATCCTTCCTTGATTTCCATTGTCTTCAAATGTTTTTATTGTTACCTAAACTGTGTTATCTAATTTTGCTGCTCCTATACCTTATTATATAGTCTTCATTATTCTTCATATTCGGTGGAGTTTTGAAAAGACATGTATATCACATTTATCATGTGCATATATTATGATGTGCAAAAATATAAAAAATATGGCAATTAAACAAATATATCTTGCTTATTTTATCAAAAGAACTTAAATAATTTGTCTGTTTCTAGCTAATGCAATATCTTTGCATTCTAAATAATAATGAAACCAAATAAAAATAGAATATATGTTTAGTGGAATCGTAGAAGAAATGGCTACCGTAGTAGCTATCAAGCATGATAAGGAGAACATCGACTTCACATTGAGATGCTCTTTTGTTGATGAACTCGGCATCGACCAGAGCGTGGCTCATAATGGTGTGTGCCTCACCGTAGTGGAAATAAAAGATGGCACGTATACCGTTACCGCCATGAAGGAAACCCTGGACCGCAGCAATCTGGGTCTGCTCAAGGTAGGCGACAAGGTGAACGTAGAGCGTTCTATGGTGATGAACGGCCGTCTGGATGGTCATATCGTACAGGGACACGTGGACGAGACTGCCAAATGTATCGCAATGAAAGACGCTGATGGCTCTACTTATTTTACTTTCGAATATGAGCTCAACAAGGAAATGGCAAGAAAAGGCTATTTCACGGTCGACAAGGGCAGCGTTACCGTTAACGGCGTTTCGCTCACCGTTTGTAATCCTACAGACAACACATTTACCGTTGCTATCATTCCTTATACCAGAGAGAATACCAACTTCTGCGACATCGAAGTGGGAACGGTAGTGAATATCGAATTCGACATTCTGGGCAAATATATCGCTCGACTCAAGAGCTTTGAATAAGCCAGCAAAGTTAAGTACGGACGTTCTAAAAAACATGCACATTTCTTGCGTTTTGCGCACAAAGCAAGACTAAATGGGCATTTTTTTTATAAAATATTTGCGTAAGCCATAAAAAAGTGTTACTTTTGCCCCCGTGTTTTGTCCCAAATTGAACATTGGACAGTAACTTATTGGACGATAGCAAGTCTGACAATCGCACTAGACGACGTACAACTTGAGTACTGAGCACTAACAAACTTAGGAAATTATAACAATAACCATTTTTAAAAATATGAGTTTAAAAATCGTAGTACTTGCCAAGCAAGTACCTGACACAAGAAATGTGGGTAAGGATGCGATGACCGCCGAAGGCACAGTAAATCGCGCTGCCCTTCCTGCAATCTTCAATCCTGAAGATTTGAACGCATTGGAGCAGGCTCTCCGATTGAAAGAGCAGAATCCAGGTTCTACAGTTGGTATTTTGACTATGGGTCCTCCACGTGCTGGCGAAATCATCCGCCAGGGTCTTTATCGTGGTGCTGATACGGGTTGGTTGCTTACCGACCGTCTCTTTGCCGGTGCTGACACATTGGCTACTTCCTATGCCCTTGCTACTGGTATCCAGAAGATTGGTGACGTTGACATCGTGATCGGTGGTCGCCAGGCTATCGATGGTGATACAGCTCAGGTAGGTCCGCAGGTGGCTCAGAAGTTGGGATTGAACCAGGTAACCTACGCAGAGGAAATCCTCAAGGTAGAGGATGGCAAGGCTACTATACGCCGCCTCATTGATGGTGGTGTGGAGACTGTTGAGGCTCCATTGCCATTGGTTATCACCGTAAACGGAAGTGCTGCTCCATGTCGCCCATGCAACGTGAAGCTCGTAATGAAATATAAATACGCTACCTGCCCTATGGAGCGCAAGGGTGATGAGCCTTGGGCCAACCTCTATGAAGAGCGCCCTTACCTCACTCTGAACCAGTGGAGTGTTGCCGATGTTGACGGCGACCCTGCACAGTGCGGTTTGAGCGGTTCACCTACCAAGGTGAAGGCCGTGAAGAACATCGTGTTCCAGGCTAAGGAAAGCAAGACCTTGACCAGCAGCGATGAAGACATCGACGGACTGATGAAGGAATTGTTGAACGAAAGTATTATCGGATAATTTTGAAAAGACAATGAACAACGTATTTGTATATTGCGAGGTAGAAGGCACAACCGTTGCCGAAGTATCTCAGGAATTGCTCACCAAGGGTCGTAAGCTCGCTAACCAGCAGGGCGTGGAGCTCCATGCCATCGTAGCAGGTACCGGCATCAAGGGTCAGGTAGAGGATCAGATTCTCCCTTATGGTGTAGATAAATTATTTGTTTTCGATGCTGAGGGATTGTTCCCATACACTTCAGCTCCTCATACAGACATTCTCGTCAACCTCTTCAAGGAGGAGAAGCCTCAGATTGCATTGATGGGTGCTACCGTTATCGGTCGCGACCTCGGTCCTCGTGTTTCTTCTTCATTGACCAGCGGTCTTACCGCCGACTGTACAGAACTTGAAATCGGTGATTACGACGATAAGAAGAGTGGTAAGCACTATGAGGGTCTGCTCTATCAGATTCGTCCTGCCTTCGGTGGTAACATCGTGGCTACTATCGTAAACCCAGACCACCGTCCACAGATGGCTACAGTCCGCTCTGGCGTGATGCAGAAGAGCATCTACGAGGGTGAGTGCAAGAAGGAAGTAGTTTACCCTGAGGTAAGCAAGTATGTTCCTGCTGAGGACTTCGTAGTAAAGGTACTCGACCACCACGTAGAGGCTGCCAAGCACAACCTGAAGGGTTCTGCCATCGTCGTAGCCGGCGGTTATGGCGTAGGAAGCAAGGAAGGCTTCGACCAGCTCTTCGAATTGGCTCATCTCCTCCATGGTGAGGTAGGTGCTTCCCGTGCTGCAGTAGATGCAGGTTGGGTAGATCACGACCGTCAGATTGGTCAGACTGGTGTTACCGTTCATCCTAAGGTATATATCGCTTGCGGAATCTCTGGTCAGATTCAGCACATTGCCGGTATGCAGGATTCAGGCATCATCATCTCTGTAAACAACGATCCTGATGCTCCAATCAACAAGATTGCCGACTACGTTATCAACGGCAATGTTGAGGATGTGGTTCCTAAGCTCATCAAGTACTACAAGCAGAATTCTAAGTAATCTGCATTACACATTATTTAAATAAGAAAAGCAAAATGGCTAATTATTATACAGACCATCCTGAAATAGAGTTCCACTTGAATCATCCGCTCATGAAGCGTGTTGTGGACTTGAAGGAAAGAAATTACGCAGAAAAAGACCAGTTTGAAGATGCTCCAGTAAACTACGAGGATGCCATCGAGAACTACAAGCGATTGCTGGATATTACCGGCGATGTAGCTGCTAACATCATCGAACCAAACTCTGAGGATGTTGACCTCGAAGGTCCACACCTGGAGAATGGCCGCATGATCTATGCCAGCAAGACATTCGAGAACCTTGATGCTACCCGCAAGGCTGGCCTCTGGGGCTTGTCAATGCCTCGTCGTTACGGCGGTTTGAACTTGCCTAACGCCATCTTCTCTATGGCTTCTGAAATCATAGCTGCTGCCGATGCCGGTTTCCAGAACATCTGGTCGCTCCAGAGCTGTATCGATACACTCTATGAGTTCGGTTCTGAGGAACAGCGCCAGAAGTACATTCCTCGCATCTGCGCAGGCGAGACCATGAGTATGGACTTGACTGAGCCTGATGCTGGTTCTGACTTGCAGCGTGTGATGCTGAAGGCTACACAGGATGAGGACGGCACATGGCGTCTGAACGGTGTGAAGCGTTTCATCACCAATGGTGACTCAGACATCCACCTGGTTCTGGCTCGTTCTGAAGAAGGCACCAAGGATGGTCGTGGTCTTTCTATGTTCATCTACGACAAGCGTGATGGTGGCGTAACTGTTCGTCACATCGAGCACAAGTTGGGTATTCACGGTTCTCCTACCTGCGAGTTGGTTTACAAGAATGCCAAGGCAGAGCTTTGCGGTAACACCCGTCTCGGATTGATTAAGTACGTAATGGCTTTGATGAACGGTGCCCGTCTGGGTATCGCAGCTCAGAGTGTAGGTGTTGAGCAGGAGGCCTACAACGAGGGCCTGGCTTATGCCAAGGAGCGTGCTCAGTTTGGAGAGAAGATCATCAACTTCCCAGCTGTATACGACATGCTTTCAAGAATGAAGGCTAAGTTGGATGCAGGCCGTTCACTCCTCTACTGCTGCGCTCGCTACGTAGATATCTACAAGGCTTTGGAAGACATCGCCCGCGACACTAAGCTCACTCCAGAGGAACGTCAGGAGATGAAGAAATACACCCGCTTGGCTGATGCATTCACACCATTGGCTAAGGGTATGAACTCAGAGTATGCCAACCAGAATGCATACGATGCCATCAGCATCCACGGTGGTTCTGGTTTCATCATGGAGTACAAGTGCCAGCGCCTGTTCCGTGATGCCCGCATCTTCTCTATCTACGAGGGTACCACCCAGCTTCAGGTTGTTGCAGCTATCCGCTACATCACCAACGGTACTTATCTCAGCATCATCAAGGAGATGTTGGAGAGCGAGGTATCAGATGACTTGAAGCCATTGAAGGAGCGTGTTGCCAAGCTCGTAGATCTTTACGAGGCAGCCATCAACAAGGTGAAGGAAGCTAACGATCAGGCTATTCACGACTTCCTGGCTCGCCGTCTCTACAATATGACTGGCGACATCGTAATGTCTCTCCTCATCCTCGACGATGCTACTAAGGCACCAGAGATGTTTGCCAAGAGTGCCAACGTATATGTTCGCATGGCAGAGGAGGAAGTTCTCGGTCATTCAGCATACATCCAGAACTTCAAGGCAGAAGACTTGGAGAGCTTCAAGGCGTAAGACATTTATAAGAATAAGATAATTTAAAAAGTCCGTGGGCAATGAATGCGCACGGACTTTTTTTATCGCTAATTATGAAGCAACAAATACCAGACAATAAGAAAAAGAAAATATTATGGACTCAAAACATCATTTTTCTTAAAAAACTTATGGTAGTTTCATAAACTTTTTGTAACTTTGGGGCGGATTTGGTGAAAACCATCTCCAGACATATTAGAATTAGAAAGAAGCGTTATGCTTATCTTGTAGTTTTGGAAACGTAGGAAATTTCACAAAATTGCATACAAGGAAGGCATAGTGGTTCTCACGCTATAGCGTGGGCTGCTATCACCATATCTGTATGCAAGGGCTTTTCCTACGGCCTCCAAACTAAGACGTGGCATAGTCAGCGCCACGCTTCAGTGTTTATAAAAGGCCATTTTGGGAGCTGAAATGGCAAGAGGAGATATTTAAATGACAAAAATTACTCGTTTTTGGGCTATAGCAGCTATGTTTTTCATTAGTTCCAAAACATTTGCATGGGATGGGTCTAGTGATATTTCTTGGTTTTCAAGCTCTAAAACCGAATATCACATCACCAGTGCAGAACAACTTAAAGGATTGTCCGATTTAGTCCTTGTTGGTAATACATTTGAAGACAAAACCATTATGCTAGACAATGACATTGACTTAGGATATGGTTCTTGGCAACCAATTGGTGGAAACACATACAACGCCGCTTCTTTCAATGGAATTTTTGACGGACAGAATCATAAAATAACAGCAGTACACCCTGTGCTCGACTCTAATTCATTTTATCCTATGCAGAGTTATGGTTTATTTGGAAATGCAGGAAGTAAGTCTATAATTAAAAATTTGACAGTTACAGGAGGGACACAAATTGCACCAAGTTCTACGACAAATACACTATACGCTGGCGGAGTTGTTGGTAGTACCAATGGAAGAGTAGAAAATGTACAAACAAACTTTAATATTTCTGCTAGTGATGCATCTTACTATGATGTGCAGTCTTTGTATGCAGGTGGTATCTGTGGAAAGGGCAATATCGTTACTAATGCAAAATCTAGTGGAAAAATAGGGTTAGCTTATGCTAATGTACAATGGCGAATTGGAAATCAAGGAGGAATTGGAGGTATAGTTGGTCGAGGCGGAAACATCAATAAGGCCCAGTCTGATTGCGTTATATCTGTATGGGGAAAGAATATGACAGCCGTTGGTGGTATTGTTGGAGAAGGATTGGATTGCAACGTTGATAATGCTTGCTTTTATGGAAGTTTATCAATTCAACAAGACATATGGTATAATCCTTCAGCATTTTTAACAGCTTGTTCTGGTATTGTCGGACGTAGCGATGGCTCACTAAGCGTCTCTAATTGTATCTCTGCGCCAAGTAGTTATAGTGTAAACGTCAGTGCCATTTATCTAGCCCCAATCGCAGGAGATAGCCAATCACAGAGTTGGACTGGAAGCAACAACTATTATACGCTACCACCGACAGCATCTGATAATTTAGGACAAGTAATTACAGAAAACAAGTTACGCACTGGTGAACCTTTGGAAGGATTTGATAGTGACATTTGGGAATTTAAAACCAATGAGTTACCATCCATTAAAAACATTGGTGTTGGGGAAGCAACTTCTATCAGTAATATTGAGAATAACTATCAAACAGACTTTATTATAAACAAAAATAAAATTACATTCCCTAACATAAAAGCAAAAACACGGATTGAAATTTATAACTTGGATGGCCAAAAAGAATATAGTGGCTATATAAATAGCAATGAATCCATCTCATTACGAAAAGGAGTTTATGTCATAAAAATTGAAAAAACAAGAATTAAAATTGCTATTTAATCCTATATCCGTGAGCAATTTGTTTACTTGCTCACGGATTTTTTATTTCTTCTTTGCATTATTTCTCGCCATAGAAGGGTCTGCTACATACTTTTGAAGAGGATGATTAATCATCTCTGGAATCCAATAGAAGAGCTTGTTTGCTAATCGTAAAGGCTTTATGTACTTATCCTTCATCGGTTTGGCCGCTCTTTGAATTATCAAAGCAAGCTCTTCGTAGCTATAAGGCTTAAAAGCGCATAAATCTACAAGGAGTTGGCTAACCTTTTCCCGAGATGCCCACTTTCCTAGTTTTGCAACTCGTTCTTGGAGCCCTTTAGGAAGTTCCCTCAGTAATTCGTTACGACTTTTCGTTTGGCTTTCGATCTCAAATGTACCATGCTGAGGTGGTATCTTTTCGCCTTGAGGTGGTATCTTTTTGCCCAATGTACCATGCTGAGGTGGTATCTTTTCTCCCAATGTACCATGTTGAGGTGGTATCTTTTCTCCCAATGTACCATGCTGAGGTAGTAACCTTTCGTCCTGAGGTCGTAACCTTTCTCCTAAGGATACCACCTTAGAGGTTCTTATATAGTAAGTGTTACGACCATGCCCCTTCTTCTCTAGGAATCCAAGATCGCAAAGCTTATGAATCTCCAAACGTGCACGGGCATGAGTAATCGAAGAATCCAGCTGGCGATACGTAGCATTATCTATCGCACCCACTTCTCTCACGAAGACTAGAGCCAGCTTCTGCTCATTCACCAAGCCAAACTCGGCATATTGAGCCAACCACTCCATATTCTCCTTGCTGAGGAAATGATGGAGCAGAAGTCTTGCCGTAAACTTATTCGCTTCATGGTTCGACTCAAAAGTCGGCGGCATCAAGCCAGCCTCCTTCATCAATCTGCGCATCGCACCAATACCAGTACCTTTGGTCTCGGCAAGATTCGTATCATGGAAAATCTCGCTGATTCTTGGATTGCGAAGCATAGAACCTGGCTCTCCCCAATCATCCTGAGGTTTCAAGGAATAACCTGGATTGTGAATCTCGATACGATTGGAATAGCGGATAATCTGAATCGGCTGATTCACTCGATTAGAACGATGAATATACGAATTGACTATCGCCTCACGTAATACCTTATTGGGAAGAATCGCTGGTGTAGATGCCTGCATGGAATCTTTCTTCAGTTCAAAGCCTTTTGGTAGGTCATCCATCACAGCACTACATGCCTTGTTTACCATGAGGATTAATGGTCCGCGCATATCAATAGTTTGCTCAAAGCGATTATCGCCATCAGCTAACCATTGATTGCCAGAAATTCTAATGTAATCAACTCTGAAAGAAGGAACCAAACGACGAAGCGACATTTGTTTTCCAAAAACCAAGAGCCCCGTATAAGTCAAATCATATCCACCTTGCTTATTCTTCTTAATAGCTCCTAATGCCCTCAACAAATCTACATCATTCAGCGTCAGTTCTTCCGCATCAGGATTCACTTCCTTGCGAAGTTTACGATAGAAATTGAGTGCATTCTCATCTATATCATCAAGATCTGCATCATCTACAATACAACTATCATAGGTATCAGCAGATTGATAGAAAAGATACATATCCTCTTCTGAGCATTTTTCATCAGAAGGACCAATACGACGAAACGCCCCCTCAGGCAAACCACGCTTGGCAAAATACGCTGGTTTCTGACTCTCAGGTAACTCTTCTATTTTGACAACAATAACGGTCTTACCCAAATATTCCTCCACATTAATAATCGGGCGAATACGGACATTGAACATCGAATTGCACATAGCGACAAAATCAGATTGAATCTTGTCTGTATACTCTATATTCTCAGGCTCATAAATAGGTCTGCCATCTTCAGCTATTCCGGTACGCTTGGCACCTAAAAGCAGATAGCCACCGCACAGACCAGGCTCGTTGGCAAAAGCACAAACCGTTTCCATCATGCTCTTGCCAACAGCCGATGCCGACTTGGCCTCTATTCTTCTATTTTCATCAAAGCTATTTAGCTCTGCAAATAATTCCTTCGCTGTTCTCATTTTCTTAATTATATTATAGGTAAGGAGACGTCATTTGTCATCCTCTTTGCCTATTCGGCGGTAAAGTTAATCAAAAAATCACAAACTTACAAACAAAAGATGGATTTTTTCGCTTTATCTCTCTCATTTTCAGATATAATTAGTATCTTTGTGGCGTTTTAATTGGAGGACAAAGATATGAGTTTAAAATTAATTGATGGGGAGGAGAAAAAAGGACTTGCCAAACTATGGGAAGACATAGATATCTGGTGGTATTGCCATGTAACAGACAAATACCGCTCTGTATGTTGCTGGTTCAGAATATGCTGTAACAAAAGACGTTGGAAGCTCGTAAAACAAGCAGCCTTCCATACATATCCATTCTCTTATGAATATTTTTATGATTTGCAGAAAACATACATGGAAGAGTTAATAGCACATTATAAACATGGATATTTCGCTACAGCAGAAACTTACGAGCCAATAGTACGTTGGATAAAAATGGCGGTCAAACTCCATGATATTATGCTTGACAATAATGTTGATCTTTTCGACTATGAAGGAGAGATGGAGTTTGTGCCAATAGATGATGGAAAGTTCTATAAAATGAAAGACGACAATGTGAAGTACCATTGCTTGGTAAAGGTAAATATGAGAAACCTTGACCGCTATCTGAAATTATCACATAACCAAAAAGCTAAAGATTGGTATATAGAGCATCCTCATGAACTATACCAGTTGAAAGCATGGTACTTATACCATAAGTTACTTGCCTACTATGCACAATCTTGGTGGGACTAAGACCATTTTTTCGAAGTATAGAACAGTCATACGACCAATGGATATATAGCTATACAACTAAAGGGTGTATTGTCGTACAACCAAAGAATGTTGCCACTAGGCTCTGCAAATCGGGAATAGGGATTTCCCCTTTATACTTTAGGGAATCCTTCTCTTTTTATTTCAAAAGAAAGCTGTACTTTTGCAACCATAAAACAATATAATAACTTATAAAAACAGTTTAGCTTATGAAAAGGAATGATTGGATGGCGCTCATCGCCACAACCATATTGATGTTTGCCGTATGCCTCTCGGCTTCGGCTAAGGGAAAAAGAAACGTGGAGCGGGGAATGACCAAGCAAGAAGTAATTGCCATTCTTGGAGAACCTAAGCTCACCAGTTTCGACATGTTTGGGGACAAATGGGAATATGCCAAATATAATAATCTGTTTGGAGATTCCAAGTACATCACGGTCTTCTTCGACAGAAACGGAAAGGTTGTGCAATACGATACAAGAATCATAGAACCCAACAGCCAGACATCGAATGTACAGCAGCCACACCCAACTCCACCCCTCTACGATGGAAGATGTGATCCAGATGGCAGAATGGATTACGGCTATTGTCTCGATGATGCTTCCTTCTCCAAACTATATAATAAGGTGAAGAAGGCAAGCTTTGATGACAATAAGTTCGATCTGATAGAAGTGGCTAGCCTCGGCTGTTACTATTCTTGTGCCCAAGCCGTCAGCATGATGAATATATTCACTTTTGGTGACAGCAAGATGAAAGCCCTCAGACTGATGGCTCCCCATATCATAGATTTGCAGAATGCCACTATCATCTATCAGCAATTCAGTTTTGAAAGCGAAAAGCAAAAGGTAGGAGAAATATTAAGAAGCAGCAGAATATCTCCTCAAAACTTGCATATTCAATGAAAAAGCATTAATTTTGCACTCAAAAATTGCAAAATAAATGAATACAAAGATATTATCAAAAGACAAAGACCCGATGGGTGCCGCTATCCTTGATTATCAGAAATCGGGAAGAGCAGGAAGATTACGTGTGCTCTCTTCTATGTTCGAAGAGGACGAAATGCCGGTGAAACATCTCTTCAGAAAAGTTGAGGAGATGCCGATGCTGGAGCAGAAGGCCTTGCAACTCACAAAAGGGCGTGTACTGGATATCGGAGCCGGCAGCGGCTGCCATACGCTCGCCTTGCAGGAGAAGGGCTTGGAGGTAAAAGCCATTGATATTTCTCCTCTGAGCTGCGAAGCGATGGAACTGAGAGGAGTAAAGGATGCGGAATGCATCAATCTTTTCGATGAACATCTGGAAACAGGATTCGATACCATCCTCCTCCTGATGAACGGAACGGGTATCGCCGGAAAGATAGAACATCTCCCTACCCTCTTCAACCGTCTCAAGGCTTTGCTCAACAAGGGCGGACAGATTCTTATCGATTCCTCCGACCTCAAATATATCTACGAGAATGAAGACGGAAGTTTCGACATCAATCTGAATGGTGCCTACTATGGTGAAGTGGATTATCAGATGATTTACAAAGACATTAAGGGAGACTGTTTCGACTGGCTCTACGTAGATTTCCCATTGCTCAAATCCATCGCCGAAACCTGCGGCTTGCAGGGCGAACTCGTGGCTGAAGGAGAACACTACGACTATCTGGCTAGGATTTTCTAAGCATATAAAGATAAAAAGGAGTTAAGATGATGGTCTTAACTCCTTTTTATCTTTTCTTTCTATTTAATCGTCGAAATCGTGACGTCCGAGAAATCATTCATATAATCCAGAATCTCCAGCGTATGGAAACCCCGTTTGGCTTTTATTTCAATGCTCGCCTCCACAAATTCTTCCTTAGAAAATCTCCGTTCTTTCAGTTCGTAAGAATGAACTTCCATGCCTTTCTGCTTGATTTTACTGATGAATTCCTTCACGCTATCCCTTGATGGTGCAGAGAAATTCAGTTCGATGGTAGAGGTTCCCAACTGCGGAATCCAGTAGTTCAATACTTCCAGTCCCAGTAGCACCATCGCCGTAGTAATAATTGCAGCTACATACATTCCCGTACCGCACGCCAGACCGATGGCTGCCGTCACCCACAAGCCAGCAGCAGTAGTCAATCCTCTCACCACGTTCTTCTGGAAGATAATCGTTCCGGCGCCCAGAAATCCAATGCCCGAAACCACCTGCGCAGCCACACGGGAAGAATCCTTTAAGTCAAATCCGAATCCATACTGGGAAACGACACAGAAAAGCGCACTACCCAGGGCTACCAGGAAGTGAGTGCGGAACCCCGCCTCCTTGGCACGGTATTCTCTTTCGATACCTATCGCTCCTCCTAAAATGAGAGCCAGAGACAGGCGAACAGTCAGGTCTATATAGGTTGCATCCATAAATATCCTTTCTTTTTAAAAGATGAAAGAAGCATTACAAAATGCCTCTATTTGATGTTATCAATGCAAATATACAACTTTTCTTTGAAAGAAAGGCGAGAATTTCAAAAAAATAATGTATCTTTGCAACTGTTAGTGCCTATTTCGGCAATTTATTCACAAATACACATTTATTTATATACATGGCAACAGTTGACGACAAGAAGATTATCTTCTCAATGGTGGGCGTATCTAAGATTATCCCACAAAACCAGAAACAGATTCTGAAGAACATCTACCTATCGTTCTTCTATGGAGCAAAAATCGGTATCATCGGTTTGAACGGTGCCGGTAAATCTACGTTGATGAAAATCATCGCAGGACTTGAGCAACCTACCCAGGGTGAGGTGGTTTGGAGCCCAGGCTACTCTGTGGGCTACTTGCCTCAGGATCCTCCGCTCGACGAGAACAAGACCGTGAAGGAAAACGTGATGGAGGGTGTGCAGAAAATCTATGATGCACTCGCAGAATACGAGGACATCAACAATAAATTCGGTCTCGAAGAATATTACGGAGACCCTGATAAGATGGACAAGCTGATGCAGCGTCAGGCTGAGGTGCAGGATATCATTGATGCTACCGATGCCTGGAATATCGACTCCAAGCTGGAGCGTGCGATGGCTGCTCTGCATTGTCCTCCTGGCGATTGGTCTGTTACCAATCTCTCGGGTGGTGAGCGCCGCCGTGTGGCTCTCTGCCGCCTGCTCCTGCAGAAGCCGGACGTACTCCTGCTCGATGAGCCTACCAACCACCTGGATGCTGAGAGCATCGACTGGCTGGAGCAGCACCTGCAGCAGTATGAGGGTACGGTCATCGCCGTAACCCACGACCGCTACTTCCTCGACGACGTGAGCGAGTGGATTCTGGAGTTGGACCGTGGCGAGGGTATTCCATGGAAGGGCAACTACTCTTCATGGCTCGACCAGAAGACCAAGCGAATGATTCAGGAGGAGAAGACTGCCTCTAAGCGCCGCAAGACATTGGAACGCGAGTTAGAATGGGTTCGCATGGCGCCTAAGGCCCGTCAGGCTAAGGGTAAGGCTCGTCTGAACTCTTACGAGCAGATGCTCAACCAGGAGCAGAAGGAGCGCGAGGAGAAACTGGAAATCTTCATCCCTAACGGTCCTCGTCTGGGCAACAAGGTGATTGAGGCTCAGCATGTAAAGAAGGCGTTCGGCGAAAAGGTTCTCTTCAACGACCTCAACTTCATGCTTCCTCCTAACGGCATCGTAGGTGTAATCGGTCCTAACGGAGCCGGCAAGACTACCCTCTTCCGCCTCATTATGGGCTTGGATCAGGCAGATGGCGGAACATTCGAGGTGGGTGAGACCGTGAAGCTGGCTTATGTTGACCAGCAGCACAAGGACATCGACCCTCAGAAGACTGTTTACGAGGTGATTTCCCAGGGCAACGAAACCTTGCGTCTGGGTGGCAGAGATGTGAATGCACGTGCTTACATCAGCCGTTTCAACTTCTCGGGCACCGACCAGAGCAAGCTCTGCAGCGTTCTCTCGGGTGGTGAGCGCAACCGTCTACAGTTGGCATTGGCATTGAAGCAAGAGGGCAACGTATTGCTCCTCGATGAGCCAACCAACGATATCGACGTGAACACCCTCCGTGCCTTGGAGGAAGGTTTGGAAGCATTTGCCGGTTGTGCTGTGGTTATCAGCCACGACCGCTGGTTCCTCGACCGAATCTGTACCCACATTCTTGCCTTCGAGGGCAATGGTGAAGTCTTCTTCTTTGAGGGCAGCTATTCTGAGTATGAAATCAACAAGGCGCGCCGTCTTGGCGATACAGAAATCAAGAAGGGTCGCTACCGCAAGTTGATGGAGGAATAAAGATTCGAAAAAGAAAAGAAGGACTCGGTTCTGAAACAATAAAAAACAAAAGAAAAGGTGTGTCTTTGCCTTAAGACACACCTTTTTTGTTTCTATGCAGCCGTTTTCATAAGCTTTACCAGAAGCAACCAGGACGTTCAGGAAACTGCATCGCGACGTATCTGGCTGTACGTCGCGACATAATGATTATTACGTCGGGACGTATCAGATGCTACGTCGGGACGTAATTTCTTCTATGTCGTCAGTTAAATTGCAAAAAAACAAATGAAAAAGCCTAGCATTAAACCGAAAAAAAGGATTTTTGCTCTATGCTTTCTTAGTTTTCACCCCAAAATCCCTCTAAAACACCTATATTTCGCTGGTTTTTATGGCAATATATGGCAGATAAAACCGAAGAACAGAGAATTGCCATACACATAACACATTCGTAATCAAAGAGATAACCTATCAATATGGCAATATGGCAATTCTTTGGCGCAAAAAAATATATATAAAACAACATGCCCGACACACATAAAAAAGGGAAGCGCCGAAACGACACTTCCCCATGGATTGGATGAGTTATATAATCATCTGTCTCGCGACATCTTATTCTGCGTATGCAGTCTTGTAGGCAGAGTCAAAGAACATAGCGCAAGAACCTACGCCAGTCTCATACTCATGCTGCTTCTGACCAGCTCTGTCATACTCCACTACGTAGCCATTGCCATTATAGTCGGGAGTACCTTTATCGCCCATTTTATAAGAGAGCACGAAGATATGACCGTTCAATGGGTCGGCAAAGATTCCGCATGGGCTCACAGGCATCTCAGAGAGCGTCAGCGCCTGTGGTTGTGTACTTCCTGCTGCAAGCACGCTCACGCTAGGAGTGCCGCCATAAGGTGCATTGAGCACAAAGAAATAAGAACGAACCAACTGCGGCGTACGTGTTGTAGTACCAGGGGTTACGCATACAGCATAGTTGCCATCTGCCACCTTCTGCGACTTGCCCTCGGCGAAACTCACTGCACGTAGGGCATTCTCGCCAGTGGTCACATAGTCAGGAGCAGGTCCATATACTGGGTTGTCGAGAACATACAAAACATTAGATGCATAATAGATGCTGGTAGGATTGTTCACCCCCTCAATATTCTTTGTCTCTACATTGTCGTTGGAAAGGTTGATGCAAGAGATATTGCCGCCGCCCTTACCATAGTTGCTGTTAGCTACATAGATATTGCCATGGGCGATGACCAAGCCCTCAGGATAGCTGCCCACCTTCCACTTCTTTTGAAGAGCAAAGCTTGTGGTGTCCACGGCTGCTACATAGCCACCGTATGTAGTGAAATATACCTTGCCACCATCTGCGCTGATATGGCGAGGCTCAGCACCCTCGGCTTTGCCCAGCAGGTCTGTAGTCTTGATTTGCTTGATGCTCTGCTTGGTTTTCTTGTCGATTACCTCGATGGTGTTGCTCTGATCTACGGCAAGATAAATCTTGTTGCCATAAACGATACCGTCGTTGGCAGTATTACCGAGCGAACGACCGTTAGCAGTCTTGAATACGTTCTGTGTGGCTGTGCTTGAAGCATAGTCGATAGCGGTGAGAGAACTCTCGATATTGCTATACATGTTACCAGAATTCACGACATAAGCGCCCGTACTGTACTCCTGAAGATAAGTCTCAGGATAGTCTTCGGCAGGATCGCATGATGTCATCACTGCAGTGCCCATCAAGAGCACCGCCAAACCTAATAAATACTTTTTCATTTTCATTTCCTTTTTATATTTGAATCTAATTATTATTATCTAGAAGTCATACCCGATGCTCAACATCCAGCTGCGGCGAGGCATCGGATAATGCCCCACGAGTTCATACTGCTTAGCCAGCAGGTTCTTCACATCCATCCTGACCTTCACACATCTCAGGGATTTCCCCAAAAGATTCAGTCCGTCCAGCTGACGATAGAGCGTCAGCCCCATGTCCCAGTAACCATCCACTTCGGTGCCTTCATAATGTTCATTGTTGGCCCATCGCTTGCTCATTCCTTGTCCATGGAGCGAGACATTCACCCAGGGATTCTCCCACCCCAAGGCAATACTGCCCGAGTGCAGAGGGATATAGGCTATTTGATTGCCATAATATTTGGACGAGCGGTCGGTATGATTCACCACGTGCTGATAGCTATACGACCCTTGCAGCGAGAGTTGCTGCCCCGGAGCCATCTGCCAGATACCACGCAAAGAGGCATCCGCGCCAACGACATCAACCCGTGCCAAGTTCACAGTACGCCAAACAAACATATTGTAAGGAACGCCCACAATCTTGTCGGTCACCCGATTGCAATAGCCGTCCAGCGTTGCTTGAACATTCCATCCCTTGTAACGTAGGGATTCGCCGTTTCCCCCATCTCCAGAAGAAGTTTTTTTCCACGTAAGCCCGACATTCAACTGTCGGGTTTTCTCAGGCTTCAGATTTGAACTTCCATAATGGAAGAAATAGTTCTCGTTGAAAGTAGGAACCCGGAAGATATCCTTGTACGAAGCCCTGAGATAAAGCTCATCGCTGGCAGTACCATTCCCCAAGAGCCGATAAGAAAGCGAAAGCGATGGCGAAAGCCGGCGTGCATCCTTTGCTGCCTGCCCTGCTTTGGTAGGATTGGCGCTGCCTTGCTGAGTCTCTATCTTGCGCCCCACACTGTTGAGGTAAACCGAAGCTAGCATTCTGGCAAGAGCTACCCATCTTCCCTTCGCATATCGGACGGAGAGCGACTGCAGGATGCCATGTCGGTGAGGGCGCAGATCGGTGGCAAGGGTGCTGTTGAGCGAGTTCATCATCCAGTCGGCAGAGTAATCCAGCGCCCAACCATCATCCGGCATCCACATCAGTGCTGCCGAAGTATAATATTCCCTCTGCCAGTAGGTAGCATCATTGCGCCGATTTGCCACGAGCGTGTCCTTATAGGCAGAGCTCGCCCAGTTCATCTTGGCTTGCACCTTCAGCATCCAATGGTCATCAAGACTTCTGGCTTGCCACCTCGCCTGAGCAAAGGCGTTGCGGTCGTGCAACTGTTCGGCTGCTACATTGGTATAATATCTCACGATGCCAGGCAACTGCCGGTCGTTGTCATAATAGTAGAGCTTTGCCCACAATTGGTTCCGGCTCGTGCCATCGGCTCGTCTGCCCATCATCCAGTGCATATTCAGTTCGCCATGCCCCGAGTTCATCCGGCTGTTGGTTCGCCGCTCATGGGTGGTATATTTACCGTTGTGCAAGATGAAGGGATAGTCGTTTTCGGCATAGGTGTACTCACCCATCGCCTGGAGAGTGAACCTATCAGACAATCTCTGCACATAGCACAGATAAGGCGAGACATATCCGAAGGACCCCACCTGCAACTGAGTAGAGAGGTGAGGCTGCTTGTCGATGGGAATCTCGCTCATGGTCTCGATGGCAAGCAAAGCTGCCACCGAGGCTTGCCGGGCCGAGATGAAGATGTCGTCGTTGTCACCAATGGTGAGTCGCAATGTCTGCACCTGGTCGAGCGAATAACGGGACACATCAATTTCGCCACCCTGACATTCGCTGAGCAGCACACCATCGTAACTCACTCCCGTATGTCCCGCTCCGAATCCACGCACAGCTACCGTCTTCATTCCTCCTGCCCCACCATAGTCGCGCAGATTGATGCCTGGCATGCGGTGCAAAGCGTCGGCCATATCCGTAACTCCGAGCCTCAACATATCCCCCTTGTCCAAAAGCTGGAGAGGCGATGTGCTCGTAAGTATCCGGTGCTGCCGAGCATTCACTTTTACTTCCTGCAAGTGCTCGGTACGAATGGAATCTTGCCCCATACCCACTTGTGCATACAACAGTAGCAAGCCACCGAGACAAAATATCCCCAATGCCTTCATTCATTCTATTTTTTATATTATTATCTGTGTCTCCATCACGAACCCATCCCACGGGGTTGGATAGAATCATCGGAATCTCTTATCCTAAAGACACTCTTTCATCATATTGTTTCCGATGACAACGGCAGGTCTTCTGACTTGCGTCCTCCCCGCATCTTCTTTTAAGATGCAAAACTCATGGCAAGCGGTCTTCCCGAAAAAATGTCAGTGACCATGGTGCTTGCCGCAATAAGACGCTTACAGCAGCGGGACTGTCCGGGCTTCTCACCCGATTCCCTTTTAATCACTACGCACTCATCCTGCCTGAGGCGGCAGAAGGTGGCAGCAAACCAATTGCGGGTGCAAAGGTACTATAAAAAAATGAATAAAAGATTATTTTACCTGCTTTTTTATTCTACAAGCGATAAAATAATCTTTTATTCATTTCCTGTTTTATTCTTTTACTTCTTGATTTTATCTTTTTACTCCTTGAGCATTTTATGTTTTCAGAAACATTTATTCTTTTACGATTTCCAGGAGTTCTGCGAAATCATCGATGATCCATTCGGCAGAGGCGAGCTGCTCACGGGTTCCGTTGCCATAAGTCACGGCACAGGCCTTGCAGCCGGCATGATGCGCCATATCTACATCGAAGTTCATATCGCCCACTACAAGGGTTTCATCTGCCGTTCCCTTCATCTCCTTCAATGCCTTGAAGACCATATCGGGTGCCGGCTTCGCATGCTCCACATCATCGCCTGCAACAATGGAAGAGAATATATCCTCCAGCTGCATCTGATGCACGTATCCATCCAGCGAGCAATGGTTCCTGCTGCTGGCCATTCCCAGAATAAAACCCTGACGGTGCAACGCTCTCAGGGTTTCTATCACATGAGGGAAGGGCTGCACGATCATCGTCTTTTTGTTCTCCAGGAAAATCTCGCGATAGGTTGCTGCGCATTCCATTCCCTCCTCAGCACTCATTCCGAAGAGCGAAACGAAGGCCTCATCCAATCGAAGACCGATGGTCTTGGCACAAGCCTCCTCCGATTTCACTTCCAGCTTTCTTGCACGCATCGTATCCTGCAGGGTCTTCACAATGAGACTCTGCGAATCGCCGATGGTTCCATCAAAATCAAAAATTATATACTTCATTATTCTTACCTTATTTGAAAACGGTCACAAAGGTACAGATAATAGCTGAAACTACAAAGCAAATTGCTCACGAATTGCCTTTATTATGTTATTACGAGCCACTTCTGGCTTCATCGCCTCATCCAATGGCATTTCTTCAGGAGTAACCTGAACAACTCTATAAAATCCTGCATCCAGCATAGCCTTTCTATCGCTAACTCCGCCCGATACTAGCCATATTTTCTGATTGGTAACATGCTCAAGAATTCTTTGCGGCAGTTTCCCCATCAAGGTCTGGCGGTCGCTACGTCCCTCGCCCGTAATCACGAGATCTGCATCCAGAATGAGCGCATCAAAACCAATCTCATCCAAGAGAAGTTCAGCCCCTGGTCGTGCCTCTGCATTGAAATATTGCAGGAATGCATAACCCAGTCCTCCGGCCGCACCAGCCCCAGGAACCTCACTCCTATCATATCCAAAATGCTTGGCACTTACCTCGGCAAACTTCCTTGCCCTATCATCCAGCATCTGCACCATCTTAGCATCAGCTCCCTTCTGAGGGGCAAAGACATGAGCCGCCCCGTTTTCGCCACAGAGCGGATTGGTAACATCCGAAGCCAGCACAAAGCTGCATTCCCGGCGAATTTTCTTCCAGTCGTCGCCCATCGCCTTGAGCATTCCGATGCCGCAGTCGGATGTGGCACTTCCGCCCAATCCCACGATGAAATGGCGCACGCCCCGGCGATAAGCATTCATTATCATCTCGCCCACACCCCAGGAAGTAGCCTTCATCGGGTTGCGCTGTTCAGGCTCAATCAGAGCCAGTCCGGCGGTCTGCGCAATCTCGATAATCGCCGTATCATCCACGATTCCGTATTCTGCCTCAATCCATCGCATCAGCGCATCATGGGCATGAATCCTCACTCGCTCTCCCTTCATCGCCGAGAGAAAAGCATCGAGCATTCCCTCTCCCCCATCACTCATTTCCAGGGTAATGATTTCGGGAGAAGCAGCATCCACATTCCATTCCTTTAATCCCGAAGCAATCGTCTCATTCACCTCTCTGCTCGAAAGGCAGCCCTTATAAGAGTCGCAAGCAATTATTATCTTCTTCTTTTTAACCATTGTCATTTTTCTCTAATAAATCATTTTATACCCAATTCCCCTCACATTGATGATTCTGATATTTTCATCGGCAGATAACTTGTGGCGGAGCTTGGTGATGAAAACATGGAGACTGCGGGAATTGAAAAAGCTGTCATCGCCCCAGAGTTTCAGGAGAATATCCTTGCTCTCTACCACATTGTTCTTGCTCTCCACAAGCATGCGAAGGATTTCGGATTCACGATGTGACAGTTCTGTATCCTTACCTTCCAACTGCAGAATCTGACTGGTAACATTCAGGCGATAACGACCGATGGAGAGCCATTGATCAGCAGCATTCGGATTATCAGGAGAAACATTCCCCCCTTCCTGTTCTTCAGAAGAAATATTTCCTGCAGAAGCTCGATGACAAAGCGACTTGATACGGACGATGAGCTCCTGGATGGCAAACGGCTTCTTCAGATAATCATTGCCACCCAATTCAAATCCCTCTACCACATCATTCACCGCCGAACGAGCCGTGAGGAAAAGCACAGGGGTACGGGAATCCGTCTTGCGGATACGGCGCACCATCTCGAAACCATCCATTTTGGGCATCATCACATCCGCAACCAGCACATCAGGCTTCTGTTCTGCAAACATACGAAGCCCCTCTTCGCCATCATGCGCCGTGCGCATCTCGAAGCCCTGCGCCTCCAAGGTGTCGCTCAGAATCATCGCCAAGGATGTTTCGTCTTCTACCAGTAATACTTTTATCTTATTCATTGCTTCTTTTTTACTTTTTTACCCTTTTACCTTTAAGAAAATGCAGGGTAAAGCAGCTTCCTTTTCCCGGCTCGCTTTCTACGGAAACAGAACCGCCCATTTTATCCATCAGGCTCTTGACATAGAAAAGGCCGAGACCATAGCCCTTGACCGTATATTTATTACCATCCGTCACCCGATAAAACTTGTCGAAAATATAAGGCAATTTATCGTGGGCAATACCGATTCCATTATCTGATACGGAAACCAGCACTTCATCCTCGGCTTTTTGGAAAGCCTTGATTTCTATATTCACGCTATCTTCAGAATACTTGATAGCATTGTCTATGAGATTGCTCACGATGTTTGAGAAATGCATCCGGTCGGCATAAACCATCAGATTTTCCGGTTCTACGGACAATGAAATATTCACCTTTTTATCCGTTCTTTCTCCTGATTTCACTTTCAGCTGATGCTGGGAGATTAATGGTTCAATCACCTCCTTCATTGGAACTTCCACGATATTGAGAAGCATCGATTTCCGTCGTTCCATACTCATTGACAGAATCTGTTCCACCAATCCGCTGAGCGTCTGCAACTGCTCCTGGGCAATGGTGAGATACTTGAGCGCCTTATCAGGATGCTGGAGCATTCCGTAGTTCAGCAGGGAGTCGGTGGCAGCATAGGCTACGGCTATCGGAGTCTTCAATTCGTGCGTGATATTATTGGTAAAATCACTCTTCATCTCATCAAGCGTCTTCTGCTTGAGCATCGTATGAATCAGGAACCAAAAGACGAAAGCCAGGATGAGCATAATGAAGAGCGATGTGGCAAGGATGCCTGCCATCTGGCTGAGCACAGTCATCGTAAGCGGCTCTAGGGTGAGGACATATTTCTCCTCATTCGCCTCCCCCTCATTACAAACCACATATTGGTATTGCTTGGCATTGGCGGAAGGCACATACCCCTTCGTCGTCACTTTCACCAAAACCTTCTTTCCTGCTAAAAGCTGAATCTGATGCGGAAGTGGATGAGCATTATTGCCCACCAACAAACTGTCTGAAAGCATCTTGGCAACCCATGCACTGTCATAGTCATTGATATCTGGTTTGGCGATTTCATTCAATTTGCCAAACAGCGCCTGTTGAACCATAGTTGCCAGCTTGCCCGACATCATCATCATCAATTCCTGGTCCTTGTCATCTTCACTATGCTTCTCTTGCTTGGTAAAAGTTGTTTGAACAGACTGAACGATCTTTCCTCCACGAACCTTTTTTACCTTTACCTTTTGATCTATATCATCGTCTTCATCCATAGAAAAAGCAACAGCACCCGTCAGTTGTCTATGAGGCCCTTTATCATCATTGCGCAATCGTTCGATTCGCTTCTTCATCTCCATGAAGTGAGCGTATTCCATTCCATCCTTGATTTTTGCTTCAACCTCCTTTTCCTGAGACTGATAAAGCCCCACGAGCCAATAGGTCTGATATGCGAAGATGCAGACCAAAGCCGTTATGACGAGCGTAACTATGTATTTAAGATGTAACTTCATGCTTTCCTTTATTAAAGATTTTTCCAGATGAATTAAATACTCATTTTCTGAAAATCGGATAAACCTCCGTGGTATTCTTCCATCCCCATTTACCATTCTTTTGTGGCGCAAACTCTCGTCCCATCTTGGCTCCTATCCCCCAATGTTGATTGAACATCACTTCCATGAAGCCACCATAGCTGCTCTTGGGATTGAAAGGAGACATGATGACGCTTCGGGGGTCAGAGGTTTTCGTTGGAACATATTGTCCATAGAATCCCACTGTGAGCCAGTCGTTTACCTGATAAGCCATTCGTCCGCCAAAAGAAGCTTTGGTGAGATTGCCCAATCCATATACTCCCGTGTTTATCTTTTCTATCCCGACATAAGGAGAAAAAACAAAACGCCCGAAATTTTGTTGATAAACAACCCCTGCAGTCTGCCTATTCATCAGTCCTGGGACTTCAATACCCGAAGAATATACCGCCATCGTACCCAAATTCGGGGAAGGAAGAGAAATATGAGGTATTGCATTCGGCGCAATCTCTAAAGGTTTTCCTTCTTCCGACATCCAAGGTGCATTCGATTCAGAGTAATAAGATTTGCCTTGAAGTACAGGAAATCCACCGAGCGAAGGACGAGAATATTCCAACGACATACCTTCCTTAAACAACATACCTTCCTTAGGTAAAGATGCCTTCGGAATGGAATCCAAAGAAACACTCTTCACTTCCTGTGCTTGCATTACCAATGTACAAAAGCAAGTCATAACTGTCAATATGAATATTCTTCGTTTCTCTTTCATGCTTGCAAAAGTAATAAAAAAGAAGATAAGTAAGATACTTTTCAGGAAATTATTTCTGATTTGATAAGACTAAATAACACTTCTGATAAGACTTGATAATCAAAATTCCTTGCTGACACGAGATTTTTGCAGTACTTTTGCAACCGAAATCGGGAGGGTTCCTTCCGAAAGAACGATAAAAAAATAAGAAGAATATGAAAAGATTGGTTATATTAAGCGCTTGCCTGGCCATCAGTCTTGCCGGCTGGGCACAAGGAAACAGAAATGATTCCCTGAGAATGGACAGCATCATCCATTCCCTCCCCGATGTGATGGTAAAAGGCAACCGACCTATCGTAAAGGTAAAAGGGGCGACATTGACCTATGACCTGCCTCAACTCATCAAAAACCATCCAGTGGATAATGCCTATGAAGCCATCAAGCAACTGCCTGGCGTGAGCGAACAAGATGAAGCCTTGACCCTCAACGCCCAATCCGTAACCGTGATGATAGACGGCAAGTCTACCACCATGACGAGCGAGCAGCTCTATTCGCTTCTGAAAACGATTCCTACCAGCCGCATCGCCAACGCCGAAGTCATCTATTCAGCCCCAGCCCGCTATCAGGTAAAGGGACAGGTCATCAATCTCCTGCTGAAGCACAACACAGGCTTTCACTCCCTGCAAGGCGAGTTCTTCGGAGGCTACACCCACCAGAACCGCAACAGCTACACAGAGCGCGCCTCCTTGCTCTTCACCAACAAGAAATGGGAAATAGACATGCTCTATTCTTTCGGTCATGGCAAGAGATATTATTACTATGAAAATGAGTTTGCCCACACCTTGACTGATGGCACTTTCTATGCCTTCTCTACACATAGCGACAATATCAAACGCCATCTCAACCACAATATCCGACTGGGAATCAACTATCATCTGGCAAAGGATCATCAGCTCAGCTTTGCCTACACCTCACAACTCAATAACACGAGAGGAACTTCAGAGGATGATGGCGATTTCACATCCCTTCTCAGAATCCATGCCAAGAGTCAGTTTCACAATTTCCGCCTGGATTACTCCACACCATTCGGCTTCTCGGCAGGAGCAGAATACACCTATTATAATTCACCGGATGAACAATGGCTGAAAAGCAGTCTCTACGATGAGATTTACGACATCACAAGCCAGCAACGAATCGACAAATGGCACGCTTACCTCAAGCAGGAGCACGACTTAGGAAAAGACTGGGGCTTGAACTACGGCATCAATTACACCACATCAAGAGACAAAAGCTCGCAGGAGAACAACAACAAGTCTTCTGATGGCAACACCATTCAAACCGAAGATCAAATGAGCTTCTACATCGGAGCCAGCAAATCATTCGGACAAAAACTCACGATGGAAGCATCGCTCATGGAAGAATATTACCACACCCCAATCTGGGATGAGTGGAACCTCTTCCCTACACTCTCCATCACCTATCTTCCAAAAGCTGGACACATCATCCAATTCGACTTGGATTGCGACAGAGACTACCCTACCTATTGGTCGGTGAAGGACTTCACCACCTATAATGCGGGCGGATATGGAAAGATTGTTGGAAACCCGACGTTGAAGCCATCACGAGACCTCAGCCTCTCGCTTACCTACATTCTGCACAGCAGATACGTGGCAAGTCTCTTCTTCAACAACTCGAAAGATGAATTCCGTCAGCTTCCTTACCAGAGCGACAAGAAGAAGGAGATGGAATACAAGCATGTCAACTTCGACCATGTAAACCAGGTAGGCTTGATGCTCACAACCCCAATCAACATAGGCAACTGGTGGCAGAATCGCCTTACTTTCACCGGCGTTTATCAGAACGACAAGAATTCCCACTTCTATGATCTTCCATTCGACCGCAGCAAATGGTTCTGTCAAGCCCAGTGGAACGGCACTTTTCTCTTTGGCAAGCATGTACTTCTCAACCTCGATGCTTCCGTCCATACCGACGCCATCCAAGGAATCATCGACATCCCAGCCTCAGGCTATCTCAACGCTGCCCTCACCTGGAAGCCTCTCAAGGATGACAAGTTCCAGCTGAAAGCCTACTGCAACGACATCTTCGAGACAGGCGACAATCATCTGCACGACACCTACCGAGGTCAGCACGTCATCAACAACATGTACTTTGGCAGAATCATAGGCCTCTCCCTCACCTATCGTTTCGGCGGCTACAAGGCCAAGCAGCATGAAGAAGTAGATACTTCCAGATTTGGGAAATAAAAACAAGAAAAGCTCACCAAGACCATCAAAGTCCTGGCGAGCTTTTCTCGTTTCATATACTCTATTCAAGTTTCTTTACTTCAAAATATTGACATATCCCTTATTCTGTACCAATTCAGAATTTAAATCGATGCATTTCTGAGGAATCGGGAAGACTGTGGTGTAGCCGGAGGATTCACCCTGAAGAGGCGTACGGAGATCGTAGGCACCGGTGAATTTGCCGAAACGGATGAGATCCTGACGACGCCATCCTTCCCATACCAACTCCAGCAACCGCTCTTCCAGAATGTTATCGAGCGTAGCCTTACGGTAAGGCATTCCCACACGGGCACGAATCCTATTCAACTCCTCATCACCATTCTCTCCGTTTCGGACCTTTGCCTCTGCCTTCATCAATAAAGCATCTGCATAGCGGAAAAGAACTATGTCGTTACTCTGCAACTTGCCGTCCATATAAGAGGTTCTATCCACCTCATACTTCGCCATCCTCGCTCCAGCCGTCTTGACAAACTTACTGTTGGTCAGGTTTTGAGCCACTTCAAAAGGCTGATACTCCAACGGCTTTCCATTATCCATCAGCAGTTCATGACCATCTACCTTTACCACTCCTGCCACAAAGTTCATCTTGCAACGGGCATCTTCATCAGCCTCGCCATAATGATTGGCTTTCATCGTAGAAATCGTGGCACAGGTACCATTCTCACTTCCCCATCCCAAGACACCGCCATGCGTATAATGGTAAGAGCGGAAGAGATAATGGAACTGGTTGGTATAGATATTCTTATCCATCGGAATCGTGAAGATATTCTCCTTCGATGTCTCATTATGCGTAGAGAAATTGAATGAATCATCCGACTCCAGGGCATAGCCTTCTTCTGCCAGTTTATCACAATAATAAATGCAGGTTTCCCAGGCATTCAACTTCCTGCAGTCCACCTTATCGCCATTACGCAAAGAGGCATCAGAAGCCGGCACAGAGAAATGAATGTCACTTCCCTTCGGACGGCTCGCATAACCCTGGGTCCAGTCATCATACATATAGATTTCTGCATTCAAAGCCAACTTCGCCAACAGAAAGTTGACTACCGGTTGGGTGATGCGACCATAATAATTGCCTTCCTTATTGCTGTGCTGGTCGGGAAGTGAAGGCAATACCTGCTGCAACTCCTGAAAGACAAACTGGAAGATAGAACTGCGATCTGTCTGACCTTGGAACAGGCTGGAATGGAGCTGTTCTGCACTGGAAAGGACCAATGGAACCCGACCGAACATGTCCATAGCATAGTAATAGAACATAGCCCGGATGGCTCTTATCTCAGCCCGATATTCCTCCTGCTGTGCGGCAGAAAGCAGGGCCGACTTATTGCTGATAATATCCAAAGACTTATTAGCCAGCACGATAATCTTATAAAGGTACTTCCACGTATCATAAAGAGACTGGTCATCGGCACTCCACCGATGCTGGTACATGGCATTCCAGAGGCCACCATCATACCAGTCGCCGCCTCGAATCGGAATCATCGCCTCATCGGTGGTCAGCGTATTATAATCGTAAATACCACGGCAGGTGCCCTGGATGCCCTCACTCTCGTTAGCTCCACCTATATAATTATAGAGAGAAGCAACGGCATTGATATAAATATCAGATGCAGAGCCATAGATGGCATCCTCGTCCAACTGATCCTTAGGATGTTCGTCCAGGCAGGATGTCATAGACAATGCCGCCAGCAGCAGAAATAAAAATCTATATCGTTTCATAACTTTCTGATTTTAGAATTGAACACTTAAACCCAATGAGAAGGTTCTGTAAACAGGATAAGTCCGCTTATCATCAATACCCATCGTACTGTTCACCACGTAGCTGTTAATCATCGGAGTCAAGCCGCTGTAACTGCTGATGGTGGCAAGATTGTTGACACTCGCCGAAACTCTGAGCGACTGCACCACGCCCTTTCGGATAGGGATATCATAGCCCAGCGTGAGATTCTCTAAGTTGAGATAATCGCCCTTCTCCAGCCAATAATCAGAAACATTCTGGTCAACGATATTCTTCTCAGGAGCTCCCTTCAGCACATTATAATCCGGGAAACTCGACATATTGGTGTAGGCTAAGCCCGTACCATTGAATATCTTATGTCCGAAGGCTCCGTTCATCTGCAATGAAAGATACCAGTCGCGATAACGGAAACTGATATTGGAACCCAACGTTACCTTAGGAGTAGCCTGACCGGCAATATATCTGTCACCGCCATCACTCAAATCTACGGTTCCGTTTTTGTCCAAATCTTCGATATCATAGCGGTAATGCCCATTTCCATCTTCTATAATCCCCTTGCAATGAGGAAGATAGAATACCCCCAAAGGCTGACCAACTATCTGATAGACCACATTGTTGTAACCACCATGCTGACCGGCACCCGACAAGGCACCCATCGCAGTAATATCGGCTGCCGACATCTGCATTCCGTCATATTCACCACTCAGCGAGAGGAGTTTGTTCTTCTGCCAGGAGAGATTCATATTGATATTCAGTTCCATGTCCTTCTTCTGGATAGGAGTGAAGGAAATGCCAACCTCCAAACCCTGGTTGCTCATAGAACCCAGGTTTGCCAACAGTTTATCATAGGCAAAAGGCGGAACCGGCACATCATAGGCATAGAGCATGTCGGTGGTCTTGGAATAGTAATATTCTGCCGTCAGAACCAGCCGGTTGTTCCACAATCCCAAATCAGCTCCGATATTCCAGGTAGCGCGGGTTTCCCACTTCAGATCAGGATTATTATTGCTAATCATTCCCATCGTAACCGTAGGAGAACTGTTCACCGAAACAATACCATTCTGCCGCACCGTATTCAAAGTGGTATAAGAAGATATTCCGCCAAGATTACCTGAGCGTCCATAGCCCGTACGCAGTTTCAGCATGGTAATTTCCTTGAGAGAACGGAGCCATTTTTCCTGTTTCATATCCCAGGAAAGAGAGACGGATGGGAAGAAACCCCAGGTATGGTCATTGCCCACCATCGAAGAACCATCGCCACGCATGGAAACCGAAAGACTATACTTATTATATAAGGTGTAGTCGACATTGCCCATCACAGAAGCCAGGGTCGGATCTTCGTACTTGCTGTCTGTCCCACCGAAAGGCCGTGATGCAGCAGCACCTATATTATGGTAATACATGTCGTTGTTGGTGATTCCCTTCGCAGAAGTCCAGAATCCCGTTCGGATATCCTTCTGATATTCTGCACCCACCATTGCCTTCAGATTGTGGATTCCCCACGAATGCTGATAGTTAAACGATACATTGGCAAGCCAGTCCTCGCTCTTGAACTCCCCACGATAGAGATTGCCCTGCGCCCAAACCCAGGTAGGACAGAACTGGTTGTTCTCGTTGGAAGCATAACTGTATGCTGCGAAGGCAGAAACACTCAAAGAATTTGTCATATCATAGTTCAACTTCAGATGAGCATTGAAGTTCATGTTCTTCGTATCATTACGCTCCTTGAGCAAGGCACCGGGAGGATTCACCTGAGATGCAGCCCCATTCTTCACCCAACTGCCGTTCAGCTTATCATAAGGATAAGTAGGATTCATGGCATCGGCAGAATAGAAAAGCATCTGACTGTCGAAGATATCATTGTTCTTGAAAGACGAACCGAACACACCGAAATCTCCCGTCAGTTTATCGCCAAACGCCTTCTGGGTGACATCAATCTTAGCCACCAGATTACGATAGCCCTTGCTCCGAATAATCGTGTTATGGTCGATATAGCCAAAAGAAGCGCGGTAGTTGCTCTGCGGAGTGCCACCGCTGAAGGCCAGATAATGGTTCTGGATATTTCCGGTTCGGGTAATCGCCTTGCGGAAATTGGTATCATATCCCTTATTGTTATACTCCAGCCCATACTTCTGTGCAGCAGCTATGTATTCGGCGGCATTGAGCATCTCCATACTTTTGTACATCGCCTCTATACCATAGTTTCCCTCGTAAGAAATCAGAAATCCCTTACCCGTACCCTTCTTGGTTTTTACCTGGATAACGCCCGAAGCACCACGGGAACCATAGAGTGCCGTTTCGCTGGCATTCTTCAGTACTGTAAAGCTCTCTATATCGGCGGGATAGATTGTAGCAAGCGTCGCCACATCAGAAGTAACACCATCAATAATCACCAGAGGATCATTGCCGCCCATGATAGAAGTTGTACCGCGAACCCGGACGGAGTTCAACATAGCAATACGGTCAAGACCATTGGTAGTGACGTTAACACCTGCCGTCTGTCCGCTCAAGGCATCCAGGGCATTATTGAGTACACCCTTCTTCAGAAGTTCAGGCTCCACTACACTCACCGAACCTGATAAGCGCAAGGAATCTAAGCCTTCGATGTTCACAGACTGAGCACAGAGGGTTTGGGGTGCAAGAATCATCGCACCCATCGCATAAAATATGGTTTTTAACTTCTGTTCCATAACTATTTCATCGTTTAGTCAAGGTTCAAATCGATTTTCGATTGCAAATATAATAAAAAAGAGTGATTCAAAGTCCATTTCCATGAAAAAACTTCAAAAAAACCGCAGGCTTCAGAGTTAAGACAGAAGAAAAGCTCGCCAAGACGTTCAAAATCTTAGCGAGCTTTCTCTTTTTATATCAGCATTTTATTTCACTTTCACTTCTACCACATTCTTCGCAGCCTCAGCACTCGAACCACCTACGAAGATCTGATATTTGCCGGGAACCACACGCATGGTATTGGTCTGGGAATCCCAACCCTCGAAACTCTGACGAGGCAGACTGATGGTTACCTGCTGCTTCTCGCCTGCTTTCAAAGTAATGCGCTTGAAGGCTTTCAGGGTCTTGATCGGTCCCTCAGCATCATTCATTCTACGGATGTAAACCTGCGCCACTTCCGTTCCTTCCCTATTACCTTTATTAGATAAAGAGAAACTCAAGGAATAAGCCGAAGAATTCTTCACTCTTCGTTCTTCACTCTTCACTTTCTTCAATGTCGGCTTTCCATATTCATAAGATGTATAGCTCAATCCATGACCGAATGGGAAGAGAGCCTCACCCTTGAAATAACGGTAGGTGCGATTCTTCATCGTATAATCGAGGAAATCTGGGAGATCGGAAGTACTCTTATAGAAGGTAACCGGAAGCTTGCCCGATGGATTCACCTCACCGAAGAGAACCTTTGCCACGGCTTCTCCACCCCGTTCGCCCGGATACCAAGCCTGAAGGATAGACTCCGCATTCTCTGTTTCAGGAACCATGGCGATGGCACTGCCCGAACAGTTGACAAACACCACTCGCTTGCCTGCCCGATGCAACATCTCCATCACCTTGCGCTGAGCCTGCGGCAACTCGATGTCGGTTCTGTCGCCACCCTTGAATCCCGGTTCGGAGACCTTCATCTCCTCACCCTCAAGACTAGGAGAGATTCCGCCTACGAATACCACCACGTCAGCATCGTCAACCTCAGCCAGAAGCTGAGACTCGGTTGGCGTATAGTTCTTCACAATGTCAAACTGCATCACCGCCATATCGGTCTTCTGGAAATAATCCACCTGAATCTTCATCGACTTTCCTGCCTTCACGGAGATTGGCTTGTTGAGCATCTGTACACGGGCACGTCCCTTCCATACATCCGCCACAGTATCGCCATCAATGATGAGCCGGTAACCATCATCGCACCCCATTTTGATATTCAAGGTTTCATCCTTTTCCGGAGTAAATACGCCCTCGTATCGGGCAGAGAAATTGGTAAGGTTCACTCCCGGAGCAAAGACGGTATTTCCACCATTGCTCTGGTTGATAGGCGAAGTCATCATGGCTGTAGCCACCGGCTCGCCCTTCATCTCAGAATTGTTCCAATAAGTAGCCTTCATGCCTTTGCTGCCATCGGTAGAAGTCAGGAAATTGAACTTACTTTCCGTCACCTCATTTCTGGTCAACGTGCAGGCAGGAATATACTTAGCGTCCTTCACATATTTTCTGATGCCCTGCAGGATGGTAGTGGTAGAAGTAGGATAACCCGAATAGTTGCCCCACTGCATGATGGAATCGTTGGCATTCGGTCCCATCACGACTATCTTCATTCCTGCTGATTTCAGCGGCAGGAGATTGTTCCGGTTCTGAAGAAGCACGATTCCCTCTTCTGCCATCTTCTCTGCCAAATCCTTATGCGCCTTGCTGGCGATGACGGAAGAAGGAATCTGAGTCCAAGGCACATTCTCATCCTGATCGAAATCACCCAGGCGGAAACGGGCTACCAGCAGGCGCTTCAGGCTCTCGTTCACCTTTTCCTCGCTGATCATTCCTGTCTTCACCGCCTCAGGAAGCGAACGGTAAACGCTTCCGCATTCCACGTCGGTTCCGGCACCAATCGCCTGCGCCGTAGCCTCAGCCGGAGTCTTCGCAGTACCATGTCGGCCAGGCACATAAAAGTCGTTGATGGCTCCGCAATCGGAAGTAATCAATCCCTTGAATCCCCATTCATCACGAAGAATCTGTCGTTCATACCTGGCATTGCTGCAGCATGGCGCTCCGTCAATCCGCTGATAGGCGCACATCACCTCTGCCACATTTCCATCCTGCACCAGCGATTTGAAGGCAGGCAGATAAGTTTCCCACAAATCCCGCTCAGGCAAATCCTCTACATTGAAACTGTGTCTGTTCCACTCCGGACCGCTATGTACGGCAAAATGCTTGGCACAGGCTAGGAGCTTGACGTATTGGGGAGCCTGTGAGGAAGGCGTAGCCAGAACTCCCGGGGCCGACATAGGTTTGCCATCAAAGGTCTGTCCCTGCAATCCATTCACCACAGCAAGTCCCATTCTTGTGGCCAGATAAGGATCTTCTCCATAAGTTTCCTGTCCACGTCCCCATCGTGGGTCGCGGAAGATATTGATGTTCGGAGTCCAGAAGCTCAGACTCTGGTAGCGCTTGATGTTGCCGCTCTTCTTCGCCTCCTGCGCCTTGGCTCTTGCCTCATCGCTCACGGCAGTAAACACCTTATATAATAAGGTATCGTCCCACGAAGCCGCCATGTGCATCGTGATAGGGAAAACGGTAACGAATCCGTTTCGCCCCACTCCGTGCAGCGCCTCGTTCCACCATTGAAACTGCGGAATGCCTAATCGGGCGATAGCCGGAGAAGTATCCATCATCAACTTCGTCTTCTCTTCCAGGGTAAGACGGGAAAGCAAATCGTTGGCTCTAGCCTCAGCAGAAAGGTTCGGATTCTGATAAGGAAGAAGCTGCTGTGCACTGGCAGAAAGCGACATTGCCATCAGCATCGCCATAGAAAATAGTTGTTTCTTCATTGATCTTATATTATTTATTCGATTTATGCTTTGATTTTTAAGTTGGTGACAAAGTTACACTTTTTTGTTGAGATAACCGCATCATCTGGCAGAAAAGTTTAAAATATTTATCCTTTCGTGCCAACATTACCACTTTCAGTCCGCTGGCACATAAGTTGCAAAAACAGAGAGTGAAAGCTGAAGCTAAAAAATAAAGGGGTTCGGAAGAACAACGGAGTTTCGAGGCGAAAGCAAAAAATAACAAGAATATTAACAAGCAGAAATCCCGACGGAGCCGTAAGGAACCGAGAGGACGAGTAAAATAAAATTTGGAGGTTTTAATTATGTTGTTAGCACGTAGAAATAATGATTCAGATTGGTTGAGTAACTTCTTTGATGATACTTTATTCAATACCGAAGTAATGTCACGTATGAATGCTACTGCTCCTGCCATTAACATCAAGGAGACAGATAAGAATTACATCATGGAGGTTGCAGCTCCTGGTTTGAAGAAAGAGTGGGTTCGTGTAAACATCGATAACGATGGTAATCTGAACATCGCCATCGAGAACAAGATGGAACACAAGGATGAAGACAAGCACGAGCACTATCTGCGCCGCGAATTCTCTTACGGCAACTACCAGCAGTGTTATACTCTGCCTGAGGATGCTGATCGTGAGAAGATTTCAGCAAAGGTAGCTGATGGTATACTCGAGGTCGAGATTCCAAAGCTTACTCCTAAGGAGGAGGCTAAGACTACAAAGAACATCGAAGTCAAATAATCATCTCCCATAAATGATGGAGGCAGATTTCAAAGCAATTTGGAACCTGCCTTTTTTTTGTGCCCTTACCTGAAACATCGCATTTTTCATCTACCTTATTATCATGATTTTTTCTATCCATCGGGATATTTCTTCCATAAATCTTGCGGGGTTCATAATTAATATGTAATTTTGCAGGCTGAAGAGCAGATATAAATGCTTCTGCTTATCCGTAACGGACAAGATATGGGCTATCATTTCCTGTTGCCCATACGCTACGAAAATGTATATTTATAAACAAGCAAGTTGGTATTTATTCACTTGTGAAACTTCTGATAAAGATTAAGATTATGACAAAGCAAAGACAGCGTCTGGTAGAAGTGCCGTTCAACAAGACGGATTGCGGCGTAGATTTCTACATCAACACAGCTTATGGCGGCGAGTGCCCTTGGGTGCTTACGGAGCATGAAGTGTTCAAGACCGACTTCTTCGAAATATTTTTCATCAAGAAAGCCAATGGCTACGTGCTGATAGACTACAGGAAGATAAACCTGAAAGACGGCATGGTGCTCATTGTTAAGCCACACCAGCAGCAGGAATGGCACATTGATGAGGCGGCTCTCGAGTACGAATTTCTGATATTCCGTGAAGATTTTATGCGAACCTTCATTGCCGACAAATTCTTTGTCTATCGTCTGCAATACTGCCAGCAGACCGAAACACCGCCCTATTTGATGTGTTCAGGAAATGAATGCGAAGAATATCAGCGGCTGCTCAAGAAAATACGGGCAGAGCTTCGGCAGCCTCAAGCCGACAGCTACAACATCATCGTCAGCGTGCTCTACTATCTGCTGGCAATTATGAATCGCCATTATGTCCGTGAGCATCAATTGCCTCAGGCTGCTCCTAAGAATTATTACGCCTTTCAGTTTGTGGAATTGATGGAAACCCACATCCACAAGTTACAGCGTGTGCAGGACTACGCCTCGCTGCTCAAGATTAGCCGCATCACCTTGAACCATAGCGTGATGGCGCAGTATGGAGTGTCGGCCACCTATCTGCTGAAACAGCGACTGTTGGCAGAAATCAAAAACGAGCTTCTGTTCACCAGCAAGTCTATAAGCGAGATAGCCTACGCTTTCAGTTTCCCCGAACCACCCCACCTGATGCGTTTTTTCAAGCAGCAGACGGGCAAGACATGCAGAGAATTCCAGGAGGACTATAAGAATGGTGTGTATGAATGAGAATGATTTATATTCATAAAATAATAAATCCCGGCAGGAGATAGCATTCAGCTATTCTCTTGCTGGGATTTTTAGCAATATAGCTTAGCCCCTACCTGTTGGCGGAATTAATTTAATGATGATGCTCTTCTCCGTAGCCACCGGTGTCGATGTGGTTGTGGCGATTATGCTCACGACTGTCGGATTTGCCGAAGGTATAGGTGATGGCCAGACGTAATGTGCGACCTCCCGACCATTTGCGGATTGACTGCGTGTAGCCGTTCCCATAAAGGACATTGTTCGTCTCTTTTGAGTTGAAAATATCCTTGCAGAGAAGCGATATGCCCCAAGAACCGATATTTTTGCGTACCCCGGCTTCTACATCCCAATCGGATTCCAGCGTGCCCTGCGCAGTGATACGGCGCGAGTTATAACGGGCTGTGGCTTGGAAAGTCGTGTCCCACGGCAGACGTACCGATGCCATACAGTGCACATCCCACACAAAACGGTTCTGTTTGTCACCATGTACGGCATAGAAGCTGTCGTGCAACGGATAGTCTGCACTCCAAACCTTGAGATGACTATTGTAAAGGTTCAATGTGGTGGTGAGTGTCAGCCGTCTGAACAGCAGGTTGCGGGATATAATCTCCACCCCAGAGTTTACCATGTTGCCCACGTTGGCGTGACCATAATACATCGTGTTTACATTGGGGTCTGAAGCCATAGGCGCGAGAAAACTGACATGACTTATCATATCGTTGTTGGTACGTAGATAGCCTGACACGGAAAGCATGTGGCCAGTCCAATTCTTGATGTACGACAATTCCACAGCATTGCTGTACTCGGGCAGGATAAGCGGGTTTCCAAGATGTACTTCCGAAGGGTCAGAAATATTCTCAAAAGTATTGAGCTGGGGGCCGAAAGGACGGCGTATGCGGCGGGAATAGTTCAACTTCAGCTCATTGTTGCCAAGAAAAGACCAGCCTATTGAAGCCGATGGGAATAACGCGAAATCATTTTTTGGAAGAGAGCCACATCCGCATCTGTCTGGCCGTAGCCCAAAGAACGTGTCCGTATCTGCCACATTTCTCCACGAAGTCCGGCAGAGAAGGTCAGGTGTTCATAGCTACCTGAAAAGTTTACATACAGGGCGGAAATGTCCGTGTCGTATTTGAAACGATTATAGAGCTCGTCAAGAGGTAAAAGGCCGTTCTCGACAGGACCTCCTGCATACGATGCCGGACTGTTCTCGTGGTTGTAGTTGCCTTTATAACCGGCTTCGAAGCGAAGCCACGGCAATGCCTGTAATGAATAATCAAACGCAGCTTCCCAGTTGCTGATTTTTACATTCTGATGCTGGCTTTGCCAGATGGATTCCTCCGCGCCATCGGCCCAAGTCTCATTTTCATGAAACCGGTTGTCGTTGGGCCCCCTCCATATATTATAGCTCACGTTCATGTCGATAAAATGGTTGGGATTAAACGTGTGCTTGTAACCAAGCATGACGTTTGCGCCACGGGTATCGCCACTTTCACGCATATTATTGACATTTCCAATCCATTGCCCCGGCACATTGCTAAGGTGAGTGGTTGTAGTACGTCCCCTTTTGTGTCCGAGCGTTCCGATTGCACTCAGGTAAACATCATTCCTGTCATCAGGTCTGAAATTCGTACCCAGGCGAAGGAACATGCTGTTTTCATGCTTCTTGCTATCGCCGTCAGAGTTGAGATATGTTTCATTGTCATAACTGCGGCGCAATGCCGAACCTCCGGGTATATGTTGAGTTTTAAGTCCGATTCCAGCGAATGATTCAAACTTGCCTTCGTTGTAATTGAAATTAAGATTCACGTTTGCCGTCCCGCGTGTATCCACATTAGACTCGGCGTTGCCAAAGTAACCGTGACGGTGATCTTCCTTCAACCGTATATTGATGATTCCGGCAGTTCCCTCCGTGCTATGCTTGGAAGACGGATTCGTCATGACCTCAATGCTCTCAATAGCTTCAGCAGGAAGCTGACAAAGTATCTGAGCACGGTTGTCATCGTTCATCCCCATCTTTTTGCCATTTATCCACACAAGGACATCGGCATTGCCACGCAATGATATTTCTCCCTCGCTGTTTACATCTACCGACGGGACAGCGGCAAGAAGTTCATCGGCAGATGCACCGATGGCGGCTATGTTTGAGCTTACATTGAAAATCCTGCGCTCCGCATTGACCGAAAACTGGCTTTTCTGCCCAGTGACGACCACTTCCTGAAGCAACTTGGTGTCCTCTGCAAGTTCTATTTTTCCAAGATTTATCTCCGAATCCCCTATTGTGATTTCACGTTCCTTTGTGACATTACCAATCATGCTGACACGGACAATATATTTGCCCGAAGGTGCATTGGGGATATTAAACACTCCGTTCTCATCGGTTGTGATGCCAATAGGCAGCGGTGCACCCGTTTCCGGGTTCACCAGAACGACTGTAGCGAAGTCAAGAGGTTCGGATGTCGTCTTATTAAAAACTGTACCTGTGATGTTGCCATCGGCATACGCACTTCCTGAAATCATCAGGAAGGCTGTTGCTAAGGAAATCGATAATTTTTTTCTCATAATCTTTTATAATTTTGTTTTCTGCGTGCAAAATTACGCAATCTCCAATGCAACCCATTTGCAAAGATGAATCGGAGGCTTCATCCTTAGAAATAACTTCCACAAATATCGTCTTGAACGCTTATTATTCTATCTGCAAAGATAATCATCAGTATTGATGTTGAAATATACACCACATTCCGTTTTGCTGAAAGGAACTTGTGTAAGTTCTTGGGGGGTGACTCTCTAATTTCATGCAACAAATGTACGAATAATTTATGGTTTATCAAAATGGTAGAACATATATTATTAATGGTATAATGTGTCTTTGCTTTTTGCACTACCTTTGCACTCGTTATCAAAACAAATAGCATTATGAAAGAAATTAAAATTGTAGAAAAAGGTGAGAACTTCACCACGGTGAACGTAGGTACGTTGAATGAAATTAAGGAATATGAGTTGGCTATAGGCAATTTCTCTATCCCGGGAAAGATGTTTGCCGGACATGCACTACAAGCAACAGGCGCAGAATTGTCTTTCCAAAGTCTTGCAGCTGGGCAGGATTATGGCACACGCCATACCCATAAAACCCACGAAGAGCTTTATTTCATTCTTAAAGGTGAAGGCATTTTCGATGTAGACGGCAAACGATTTCCCGTTTCAGAAGGAAGCATCGTGAGAATTGCGCCCAATGGCAAACGTGCTTTCAAGAACACAGGCAGCAGCGAAATGCTCGTGCTTTGCGTACAATATAAGGCAAATTCGTTCTCTGATGATGATGAACCTCTGAAGGATGGTATTATGTTGGAAGCCAATGTTAAACTTTAATTTTAATAAACAATGAATATCCAGCAAGTAAGAAACGCAACGATAATCGTTGAATATGGGGGAAAGAAAATTCTGGTCGACCCCATGTTGGGAAAGAAAGGCAGCATGCCTCCTTTCCCCTTTAGTAGAAATCAACACCTGCGCAACCCACTTCATGAACTACCTTTTCCTGTAGAAGAGATGCTAAAAGGTGTGGATGCGGTGTTGCTTACACATCTACACGATGACCATATCGATGAGGCGGCCTATGAAATGATACCTAAAGATATGCGATTTTTTGTGCAAGACGAAAACAATCGGCAGGTGGTGATGTCGCATGGATTTAATCATGTGGAAGTTGTCGGCGACAATACAAGGGTTGGGGAAGTGAGCATACAAAAGGCCGAAAGCCAGCATGGTAATTTCATCATGAAGTATCCTGCCGGACATACAGCGGGTTATGTATTCACTCATCCACAAGAAAAGACGCTCTATCACGCCGGAGATACCATCTGGTATGCTGGTGTGAAGCGCAATCTGAAGCGTTTTCGCCCCAAGGTTATCACCCTTAATGCAGGTGGCAATGGCTTTCGCTTGGGTGGACGCGTTATTATGAACGATGAAGATGTGGTAAAAGTTGCTGCAGCTGCACCTGATGCAAAGTTATTTGTGACGCATCTTGAAGGCGTGAACCATAATAGCGTGACGCGTGAAATGGTGAGAAAGCGTGCGGAAGTGGCAGGAATTTTAAACCGCGTCTTTATTCCTGAAGACGGTGAAACGGTAGAGTATTTATAAAGAATAAAGGAAGAAATATGGTAAAAACACTCATTAAAACGAAAGAGGTGCGTGGCATCATGACCAAGTCCAACCTCCCTGTTGGTGGCTATTCGGTGAATCCATACGTGGGTTGCACCCATGCTTGCAAGTATTGTTACGCCTCATTCATGAAGCGCTTCACAGGACATAAAGAAGAATGGGGCACTTTCTTAGACGTGAAGCATTGGCCTGCAATCGAGAATCCGAAGAAATATGCCGGACAACGGGTGGTTATTGGATCAGTGACCGATGGGTATAATCCCGAAGAAGCAACGTTCCGCAGGACACGTAAACTGCTTGAAGAGCTCAAAGACAGCGATGCAGAAATACTCATTTGTACAAAGAGCGACCTCGTGTTGCGCGACCTTGACCTGCTCCGGCAAATGAAGAAAGTCACCGTATCGTGGTCAATCAACACACTTGATGAGACATTTCGTGCCGACATGGACAAGGCCGTGAGCATAGAGCGGCGCATCGCAGCCATGCGAAAGGTTAACGAGGCGGGCATCCGAACCGTTTGTTTTGTGTCGCCCATCTTCCCTGGCATCACCAATTTCAAAGCTATTTTTCATAAAGTGAAAGATATTTGCGACCTCTTTTGGCTTGAGAACCTCAATCTGCGGGGTGGTTTTAAGGCCAACATTATGGGTTATATCAAATCATACTATCCCCATTTGTTCCCACTTTATGAAGAAATCTATTTGCATAAAGACCGAACATATTGGAAGCAATTGGAGCAAGAGGCTGCAAAAATGGCGCATGAGGCTCAATGTAAGTATGTGGATAATGAATTGCCTTACGAACGAAGTCCCAAAGGACATCCCTCGATAGTGAATTATCTTTATCACGAAGAAATCAGAGGGTCAGGAAATACGGGTAAAAGGAATGTTATGCAATAAAACAGATGCGTATCTCTACTGTTGATAGACTAACTACTTATAAGGCTTTCGGTATACTTGAAGGCCTCAAAAACATAGTTGTGTGTAGTTAGACGGTGGTAATAACCATTCCTACTTTCTGACTACAATACCAACCCTTTCTCTTTCACTGTATTATCTTTCCTTGTAGTTATGTAGTAAGATAATATCGGTGAAAGAGAAAAGCATATCAATTGATACTGCCACTTCCATATAGGAATATCTGCTCCCTCACAGGTATAGGGCGTTGCAGTTCGCGACAGATGTATTTCCTGAACAAGTGTACTTCCTTGATGTCTATACCGATATGGCTTTCTTTCTCCCTGATGAGCATATCCAATCTTTCGATGAGCCTGCATCGTGCCTGCACACTGCCTTGAAACAGTTCCTTTACATCGGTTGCATCAAATGGCTGTCCTTTGGCAATCAACGACTGATAGGCAGATTGAATGGAAAGTAACAGGTTCTCCAACCTTCCGTTAATCTCCACCGCCTCACGGCTCTTGCCGTCCATCCTGCTCTCACGGGGATTCCACAAATCGGGATTGCAGGAAAGTTTACAACTGAACTGCGCAATACTCCTTCCAAGTGTTATCCGCCCCATAATCGGGGCTTTCCCCAACTTGTCCAAACCGCTCTTTTTAAGGTAGAACAATACCTTCATTTTCTCTGTTTTCATACGCTTTAATATTTGTGGGCAAAATTACCCGAATTAAAGCGTTCCTTACTTACGCAGAAAACTGCCGACCAAAGCAACAGCCACACGAGCTAAAATACTTCAGTTACCGAATACTGCACCATCGTTACCTACATCAAACCAGGGTAACACTCTGGTAACTGTATTTCTGCCTAAATCTGCATATTTCTGCCCTTTACAAACAGAGCAACATCATGCTAATTTGTGCATTTTCTCCTCATTATCAGTTAATTTACATCAACTTCGATATTTCTTCATTTTCAGTGATTAGTTACTTATTGACTACCAATATTCAACACAAGAACATCGGCATTGCCACGCAATGATATTTCTCCCTCGCTGTTTACATCAACCGACGGGACAGCGGCAAGAAGTTCATCGGCAGATGCACCGGTGGCGGCTATGTTTGAGCTTACATTGAAAATTCTGCGCTCCGCATTGACCGACAACTGGCTTTTCTGCCCGGTGACGACCACTTTCAGAAGCAACTTGGTGTCCTCTGCAAGTTCTATTTTTCCAAGATTTATCTCAATATATTTTTTTTGAGTACAAAGGTAAACGGTTCAGCTCACTTATTAACTACCAATATTTCATATAATACTACCATTTTGATTACCAGATTGTTTATTTGGTATAGGGCAAAACATGCAGAGAATTCCAGGAGGACTATAAGAATGGGGTATATGAATGAGAATGATTTATCATTTTGGTAGTTTTTGGCGGTTTTCTGGTATCTGATACATCTGTATTTTTTCATACTTTTGCAGTCGAAATAATGAAGGTAAATATGAAATTAAAATTCGCATAAGTATGCTAGAAATTATGACACAGATAGAAATACTGAAAAAAAATATTCAGGAGGCAGAAGCCATCATCGTGGGTGGCGCCTCTGGAATGTCGGCAGCAGCAGGTTTCCGCTTTTACTATATGAACGATGCCACATTCAAACAGATAGCCGGACAGTTGGGCGAAAAATATCATGCTGATGGTTTTTTCCCGCTGGCGTATCATCCGCAAATCAAGAAAGGGGAACTATGGGCAGCATTGCTCCGCGAGTACAAATACTTGTATGAGTGTCATACAGGTGAGCCATACGAGGATCTGGCTGAACTACTCAAAGGCAAGAACTATTATATTGCCACCACCAATCAGGATGCGCAGTTTTTCCGCACCTTCCCTGCCGAGAAAATCACTCGCATTCAGGGCGATTTCCGCTACTGGCAGTGTAAACATACTTGTACAGACGAGATCTATCCCAACAAGGAAAAGGTGTATGAGTTGCTGGACAAGATAGAAGGTGACAGACTGCCCGATGACCTGATTCCCCGTTGTCCACATTGCGGTACGGAGATGGTTCCATGGTGGCGCAGTCGCGAGTTTCTGGAGGGTAGCTATTACCGAAAAGAAATGCAACGCTATCTGGATTTCCTCGAGGAAAACATGAACAAGAAAGTACTTTTCCTCGAACTTGGTGTGGGTATGATGACTCCAATGTTTATTAAGGAGCCATTTATGAACATGGTATATCGCTGGCCCAATGCCACTTATGCAGTCATCAATCCAAAAGATGCCTATGTTCCAAAGGAGATTGCCAAAAAGAGTATTGCCATTAAGGAAGATATCGCTGTGACATTAAAGAAACTGTTAGGCAAACCGGCAGATCATATCTTATCAGATACAAATTTCGAACCAGGAAGAATATATTAAATATGAATGCAAATATCACTCTAGTCCAAGAATGGATTGCCCAGGCAGATGCCATTCTCATAGGAGCCAGCAACGGACTCTCTATCGCCGAGGGCTATCATATCTTTGCCAACAACGAGATGTTTCGAAGGCAGTTTGGCGACATGCAGCAGCAATATGGTTTCAGAAATGTTGTGGAAGGTCTTTACTTTCAGTATCCTACTGCTGAAGCACGCTTAGAGTTCCACAGACGATTGGTGAAGTTTTGGGTAGAAGATTACCAACCTTCACAGGTAATGCATAACCTCATGAAAGTGATTGGACAGAAGGATTACTTCATCCTTACCAGCAATGGCGACTTGCATCTGGAGAAATCAGGGTTTGATGAAAAACGCATCTTCGAGATAGAAGGTGTCATGACCGACCTTTCGGCAGCGCTAGACCCCAAGAAAAAAACACTCTTTCATCACTTTCTTACAAAATATTCTGGCAAAAAACTCGTTATCTTAGAGTTGGGTATTGGTTCGCGCAACCGACTCATCAAGCTACCTATCATGCAGCTGGCTTATCGTGAGCCGAATGCTAAATATATCACGCTCAACATGCCTCAAGAGCTCTATATTCCTGAGGAGATAGCAGAAAAGAGCGTGGGCATTGCTGGCGATATAGCCCAGTCGCTCAAAGAATTGAATACAAATGATTAGAACACTGAGCCCACTTTAAAATGTAAGAAATAAGAAAAGAATTTAGAATAGAACAAAAATGAAGAAAACAATTCCAGTAATAGGCATGGCTTGCAGCGTATGCTCTGCCAATGTAGAAAAGAAGCTGCAGTCGCTAGAAGGCATCAACTCTGCCTCGGTTTCCCTGGCGAGCCGAACTGCCTTGGTAGATTATGACCCCGACATCATTTCTCTGGAAGATATGAAACGGGAAATCAGCAATGCCGGCTACGACCTCGTTATCGAAAACGACAGAAGCGTGGAGGAAATCAACCGCCGTGAGTTCACCCTCCTGCGCCGCCGAACCCTCGCTTCCTGGCTCTTCGCCATCCTGACCATGTGTTTCTCCATGGGATGGATTTCCCTGGGCATGGAACAGAATATGATTTCAGATGGCGTTGCCTCGGCTCATCATACCAGTTCCTTCGCCAACCAGATTTGTCTGCTCCTGGCATTCGCCAACCTGCTCTACTGCGGCAAACAGTTTTATGTTTCCGCCTGGAAGCAGCTCTTACATCATACGGCAAACATGGATTCGCTCGTAGCACTCAGCACCCTCATCGCCTTCCTCTTCAGCACCTTCAACACCTTCTTCGGAGAAATGGTATGGGGAGCGAGAGGCATAGAATGGCACACTTATTTTGATGCTTCCGTGATGATCATCACCTTCGTACTGACCGGCAGATGCCTGGAAGAAAAGGCAAAGGACAGTACGGCGAGCAGCATTCGACAACTGATGGGAATGCAGCCGAAAACCGCCCGACTGGTGACTTACGAGAAGATAGAAGGCACCAACGACTACAAGATGGAGGAAGTTCCGATTTCCACCATTCAGATAGGCGACATGATAGAGGTAAGAGCCGGCGAGAAGATTCCGGTAGATGGCGTGGTTACCCAGGCAGAGAGTTTCATGACTCCCGATGCTGCCTATGTAGATGAAGCGATGATAAGCGGCGAACCGACTCCGGCGATGAAAAAGGCAGGCGACAACGTGCTGGCTGGCACCATTCCGAGTCAGGGAAAGCTCCGCATGAGAGCCAAGCAGATTGGCGAGAACACCGCCCTGGCGCACATCATTCGAATGGTTCAGGAGGCGCAGGGCAGTAAGGCACCCGTGCAGCGCATCGTGGATAAGGCGGCTCTAATCTTCGTTCCAGCCGTGACAGCCATCGCCCTCATCACCTTTTTAATATGGTGGCTAATAGGCGGCAACGCAGCTCTTCCGCAGGCCATTCTTTCAGCCGTAGCCGTATTAGTCATCGCCTGCCCTTGCGCCATGGGCTTAGCCACTCCTACCGCCCTGATGGTGGGCATCGGCAAGGCGGCGCAGAAGCAGATTCTTATCAAGGATGCGTCGGCGCTGGAGAATCTCCACAAGATCAATGCCCTCGTAATCGACAAGACCGGCACTCTCACCATTCCTAACCAGAACATCGATTTCACCAAGCAGGAGGATTTGGATCTGGAGACAAGAGAGACCCTCAAGCCTCATGCCCAGGAAGCAATGAAGCAGTTGCAGAAAAGGGGAATAGAGGTCTATATGATGAGTGGCGACAAGGAGGAAGCGGCTCACTACTGGGCTGAGAAAGCCGGCATCAAGCATTACCAGAGCAAGGTGCTGCCTGGCGACAAGCAGGCATTGGTAAAGAAACTTCAGGATGAAGGCAAGCAGGTAGCAATGGTGGGCGACGGAATCAACGACACCCAGGCTTTGGCCCTTGCCAACGTGAGCATGGCGATAGGAAAGGGAACGGATGTGGCGATGGATGTGGCGCAGATTATGCTGATGAGCGACGACCTCCTGGCGCTTCCAGAAGCCGTAAAACTGAGTCAGAAGACGGTTCACATGATTTGGCAGAATCTCTTCTGGGCGTTCATCTACAACATCATCTGCATCCCGCTGGCAGCCGGCGCCCTTCATATCTTCGGCATTGATTTCCAGATAACCCCGATGTGGGCAAGTGCCCTGATGGCCTTCTCAAGTATAAGCGTAGTGCTTAATTCGCTGAGACTGAGATTGGCGTAAATGAAAGAAAATGGCAGGTTCCTGATGCATTAATTGGAAGCCTGCCATTATTTTATCCCCTACTTAAATACACTTTTCCTATGAAAACAAGGGGCGAAAAATACACTTTTCCTCTAAAAATAGGGACCGAAGACTACACTTTTCCAAAAGAAACAGGATTTTAGCCTTAATAGGACATGGATTTCACCCCATAGCCTCCCCTTCTACCTTGCAGCTGTCGAACCCCATCTCCTTGGCTTTGTCAGGACCGAAGGTAAAGTAGATGGCTTCGCCCTCATCACAAACCTCGCCTTTGGAGTTCTCCAGAGTCAGGTGGATGGTGACGATATTGCGGCGCTGACTGGCGATGCGACCACGCACCGTAATCTGCGAATCGGTGGTCATCACAGGCTTCTTGTACTTCACGTTGAGCTGCATCGTCACACCCGTTGTCTGCAGTTTGCGGTTGATAACCCAGCCTGCCACTTCATCCATCAGCATACTGATGATTCCGCCATGCAGGGTGTTGATCCAGCCCTGGTAATTCTCGCCGGGATTCCAGATGGTAAGTACATCCTCACCCTCTTCCCAAAACTCAAGATGCAATCCTACAGGATTGTTTGGGGCACAGCAAACGCAGTTGTAACCCTCCTTGTTCAAATATGGATTTAATATCTTCTTCATTTTCTAACTTTTTTAAACAATGCAAAGGTACGAATAATATCTGATAAGACAAAGTTTTTAAAAAATATTATTGTTGGTAGCCGTTTAATACCTAAAAATAAGAACAGAACAGAACCTTCCATCCATATAAGAGAACCACAATACCTATAAATGGGGATAACAAAGAGCACTCATCTATTTAGACTAAATAAAAATACTAATTATTAAGTATTGCAGGATTTTAAAATATCAAGTATCTTTGCAGCGTGAATTAGAAAGATGCTCGCAGACGGCGGGCAAGTGAACAAGAAATTATACAAAACATTAAGAAATGAAGAGAATTATTTTTATTATTTTAGGCTGCATCCATATCTGCCTTGCTTATGCACAGAGCTTTAACGGACAATATATTTCTGAATGGCAATGGGACATGAACAAGAATACCAATCTGACTAACCAGCTGAGATTGGAACTGAGTGTTCCGATAGGAAAAGGAAAGGATTCGTTCGAGGCGGCTACGCTGCATGTGGCAAAGACCAACGATGGCATTATTGATGACTGGCAGGGATTTTCGAACATAGATGCAGACAATAACTTCGCCATGCTTGCCGTGCTGGGCTACATGCACGAGTGGAATTCGGGCCATCTGTTTGTGGGTGTGAGGAATGTAAACGAGGATTTCTTTACCTCTGATGTTACGGCACTTTTCCAAAACAGTTCTGAAGGAATTTTTCCTACGGTTGCTTCAAGCTATCCGATAGCCAACTATCCGTATTCGGGCTTGACCCTTTATTTTGATGTAACCAAGGGAAAATGGACATTCAGAAACAGTCTGTATAATGGTGTGGGATATAATGGCTGGAAAGCCCACGACAATCCCTTCCTGGTTCGCCCGAAGAAGGATGGAATCTTCAACATGTCGCAGTTGGAGTATGAACATAAAGGTGGAAAATATTTTGCGGGTGCTGCCGTCCATACCCGTCAATATCCGATAAACGAGGATGGCGAAATGGTTTCTGCCGATGAATCCAAGGGCAAAACAACCTGTGGCTGGTGGATTTACGGAGAGCAGAGCGTTTGGAAGGCAGGCGACAAGAACATTTCGTGCATGGTGCAATATTCCGAGAACACCAGTCATCAGAATGCCTGCTACCGATACGCTGAACTGGGCGGCGCCTATCAGGACGAGAAGAACGAGTGCGGATTGTCGGGCCAGTACGCCCGCTTCCAGCAGGGTTCGGAATATTCGCTGGAAGTAACGTGGAAAAGACAGCTGACGGAATCCATTTCCCTTCAGCCATCGTTCCAGTACATCAAAAACGACAATGGAGATTTCACGGCTCTTAGTGCCCGACTCTATGTCAGTTTCTAGCAATCCATTTCGGCAAGACCAGGGTGCCCATCACCAGGAAAGGGTAATAGAAGATGGCGCGCCAGAGCATGGCGGCAAGGATGGCTACTGAGGCATCGGGCAGGAAATCGGCATAATAAAGGCGGAACATCAACTCTGCCACGCCACTTCCGCCAGGCGTAGGACTCAGAATGGAAATCATCCACATCACCCATTGGCGGCACCAAGCCACCAGCATGTTGCCCTGACAATGGAAGGCAATGAGAATAGCTACCACGATGGCGAATCTCGACAGCCACGCCAGGGAAGTATAACCCATCAGCTGCAGCCAGAATCTTCCGCCCTCCAGCTTTGCCTCCTCCGAAGCCATCGTCATCTCCTCGGAAAACTTCTCTACCTTAGGCAGGAATCTGCGAAGGAAAGGAATCTTGCAGCATCCCTTCAATACCCAGCCCAGAATCTGAGGACGATGCAACAATAAGAAGTAGAGGATGGCCGTCCAGACAGCAACGATAAAGGTGCTGACGATGAAGATAACCTGCACTCCGCCCTTAATCCATTCGTTCGTAGCATCCACAGAAATCCCCACTCCATCAACCAAGCTGAACAAGAGATGCGATGGAACACAGAAATAGAGCAACACGCAACTGATGGCAAGAAAAGCCTCATCAGCCAGCAGGGCTGCAAACATGGTGAAGATACTTCTGCCCATAGAAACTCCCTCGCGATTGAGATAGACAAAAGCCAAACCACTTCCCCCCACCGCCGAAGGAGTGACGGCAGAAGTAAACTCGCAGAGCACATTGATGCGGAACGCCTCGGCTACGGATAACTTACGCTGGCAGAGATGACGGAAACGGAGGGTGAGCATCAGATTCTGGACCGCAAAGAGCAACACGCCCATTACTACCCCCAGAAAGAACCTGGGAGACAAATCTATCCTGCTCAGAACTTCCACATCAAACTCCCGAATCATCATTCCAACGATGACCACCAGTCCGATGGAAGCCGCCAACCATAAATGCCATTTTTTCATATTACTCTCAAAATAAAACTATACCTTATTATATAATATAACGATTAAATGGCTAATCTATTTTGTTGTCTGTCAATTAAATATTGATATCTATCCAAAACTTCTACAACTATGTCATTCCAAGAGCACACCAGAGTCTCCGCGGCTGCCGTATAGTTCATCTGCATCAACTCCCGAGATTGCATACTTCCGAAGAAGGTAATCATTTTTCCGATAAGAGCATATTAGAATACGATTAGAATAATGATGTTAGAATACGATTAGAGCCCTATTCCAAAATCGGAATCTCGGAATAGGGCTCAGAAACATAAAATCAAAATCTAGAATATCGGCTGACCTACGCAACCATTTGGCGCCTGCACATGAAGCAGGGCGGCGATGGTTGGCACAATATCGGTCATGAATGTCTGCCTGGTGGTTGCACCGTGCTGGATTCCACAACCCATGAAAATCAAAGGAATGTGGGTGTCGTATGGGTTCCACTCACCATGATCGGTTCCCTTCATGCCGTGGGCATAGAAATTCGGCTTCAATACGATAGCCACATCACCGCTTCGCTCACGGTTGTAACCATTCACGATGCGCATCTTCACATCCTCAGGAATGCTCTCGGTCATCGTCTTCTCCATATCGCAGGCATACTGCACGCAACAGTCTTCCTTCAACACGTCCACCACGCTCTGCTTGATCTTGGCGAAATCCAACTTGTTTTTCTTGATGATGTTACGGTTGAAAAACACCTGATAGTTCATCACGGTCTTCACCAGATTGCCCACGTTAGGATACTCCTGAGCCAGGGTCTGATTCAGTTTCTCAGCCACCGCATCACCATCCCAATTACCCGCTGGAATGCGGCAGTCTTGCAGGAAACGGGCGTTGTTCATCGCTCCATGGTCGGCACTCAAGAAAACCAGATAATTTCCTTTGCCCACCTTCTCATCGAGATAAGAAAGGAAATCGGCTATCGCCTTGTCCAGACGCAGATAAGTATCCTCGGTCTCTACCGCATGAGTTCCCACCTGATGACCGATATAATCCGTGCTTGAGCAGCTTACTGCCAGCAAGTCGGTTTCATCATCTGCACCCAACTGCTCGCCGTCTATCGCCGCCTTTGCCAATTCAATCGTCAGCGAATTGCCGAAAGGAGTTTTGCGGATAATGCTGTAACCATATTTCTTATAAAGGGCTGGAAGATTGAGTGGCAGCGTAGCCTTCATGCCCTTGCGGATGCCATCCTCATACTCGTTCTCATCTTCCGTACTTTCAACGTAAGTATTCTCAGGATAGAGTGTGTTCCATTTTTCCGAGAGATAACGCTCTGGCAGATGCTGGTTATTGAACGCGTCCACCCACTTGGGCAACTGGTTCATATAATAAGAACTGGTGATAAACTTTCCGCTCTCATCATCAAACCAGTAGGCACCGTTCGGATTATGACCTGCAGGAAGAATGGAAGCACGGTCTTTCAATGCCACGCCCACTACCTTGGCTCTGCCGTTGGATGCAATCTTCATCTCGTCGCCGAGGGTAGTAACCCATAGATTTCTGGGCGACATCAAGCCCGCCTTACTGTTGGAACCCACCGGTTTTACGGTTTCATCATCCGTGCAATACACCTTCTTGCCATTCTTCACAAAATTGTTTCCAGCGATTCCATGGATAGATGGAACACTACCAGTATAGAGACAAGTATGACCGATGGCGGTAACCGATGGAACATACGGAATACGGGTGTTTTCGCAAGAGAAGCCCTCGTTGAGCAGTCGCTTGAATCCACCTTCACCATAGCGCTTCTGATAGCGATAGAGATAATCCCATCGCATTTGGTCAACCACGATGCCCACTACCAGTTTGGGGCGCTGAACGTTAGAAACATTCACCTGTTGGGCAGCAGCAGAGCTGCATCCCAGAAATGCCAACGCAATAAAACTAAATACCTTATTCATTTCTTTCTTCAAAAATACTGTAATGCTTTTTACCGCTGCAAAGATATTTAAAGGATGTTGCCATCATGTTACAAAGAAATGAAAGAAGAGTGAAAGCATTGCCTTTTTACAAAAAGATTTTAAAAATGGGACTGAATAAGACAAGGTAACGATATTTTTATTATATTTGCAGTATTATTGCAAAACTAACAGATTTACGATATGAAAAAACTACTCTTATCCATCGCCTTTCTGCTCCCTGGTATGGGAATGATGGCGCAGACTCAGGTTACGACTGCCGAAGGTATCCTCGAAGGAAAAGATCTCTCAGGCATCACAGTATTCAAGGGTATTCCGTTCGCTGCCCCTCCGGTAGGAAATCTCCGCTGGAAGGCTCCGCAGCCTGTACAGAAATGGCAGGGCGTTCGCGAGGCCAAGGAGTTCGGACCGAACCCGATGCAGGAACCTCTCTTCGGCGATATGAACTTCGGTGCGAAGACCAACAGCGAGGATTGCCTCTACCTTAATATATGGACACCGGCAAAGACCATGAAGGAGCATCTGCCGGTACTCATTTATTTCAACGGCGGAGGACTGATGGCGGGTAGCGGAAGCGAACCTCGATATGCGGGCGATGCGATGGCACGCAAGGGCATCATCTCCATCACAGCCAACTATCGTGAGGGCATCTTCGGATTCTTCGCCCACCCACAGCTCTCTAAGGAAACATCCTACAAGGGTTCCGGCAACTATGGATTCATGGACCAGGTGGCTGCCATCCAGTGGGTAAAGGATAACATCGAGGCTTTCGGCGGCGACCCTAACCGCATCACCATCGTAGGCGAATCGGCAGGTTCCATGTCGGTCAGCGCCCTGATGGCTTCCCCTCTCTGCCAGGGACTCTTTGCCCAGGCAATGGGTTCCAGCGGTTCTGTAATGGGATTCAAGAAGGTGGCTACCCAGAAGGAGGCCGAGGAGAAAGGCGTGCAGCTTGCCCAGAAAATAGCAGAGAAGATGGGTAAGGAAACGGGCAAGAAGGTGAAAAAGAACGTAGGAATGAAGAATCTCAACGAGCTTCGTGCCCTGCCTGCCGAGAAATTGATGAAGCTGGCGGAAGTAAGAGCGGTTCCTGTCTATAATATCGACGGATATTTTATGAAAGAACAGCCTGTAGAGGTATTTGCCAAGGGCGAACAGACCAAGGTGCCTCTGCTTATCGGCGGCAACAACCAGGAGATGACTCCTGCAGCCGTATTGATGGGCAAGCAGCCAACCGTTGAGAATCTGAAAGCTGGCGCCAAGGCTACTTTTGGGGAAGAGAACATCGATGAACTCTTCCGCCTCTACGGCATCAACAGCGATAAGGATGTATTGGAGCAGCCGGGTGTGAACCTAGCTTCGGATATCTTCCTCGATTATTCTACATGGAAGTGGGGCAACATGCACAAGCTGACCGGCGGACAGCCTGTTTACCGCTACCGCTATTGCCATCCTCGTCCTGCTATGGCCATCAAGGGTAAGGTGGCTGCATTGGCTGGCGGCGTGGTAGATGCCAAGGAAGATGCGGTTCCTGCGCCACAAGACAAGGGAGCCGTTCATTCTGCCGACATCGAGTATGCAATGGGTACATTGCCAACCAACCGCGTGTTCAACTGGCAGCCGGAAGATTATATGATCAGCGACATCTTCAGCCAGTATTACGTCAATTTCGTAAAAACCGGCAATCCGAATGGTCTGGGTCTGCCTGAGTGGCCATCCACCAACGGCAAGGCAGTAGCCCCTGTGCTTCAGATAGACGTAAATACCGTCGTAAAAACTGATGCCCAGATGGAGAAGCGCTATGATTTCATAGACAAACTGTTTTGGGAGAAGAAATAATTCTCTAATTACATTGAATCAATCGGAATACAGATTTCATTGAATAAACCAAAAATAGAGATGTTTCAGAAATTCATTATCAACAGAGACGGAGTACTGAAGTTCGGGCGTGTCTACCTGCACCGTGACATGCTGTCACCCGGCGAGCAATGCACCTACGGGGGCGGTTTGTGGAAGATAGATGAAGGCAGAGGCGCCATCGTGCTCTACGGCAGAAGTTTCGACTTCGGTCCTCCCGATTTCGACTTTGTGAAACAGATAGACTGGACGGGCTTGGGCGGCACCCCTCGCCCGCTCTTCTATCTGCCTCATTGGCCTAGCGAAGAAGAGATTGTGCCAGTCATCATCAATTAAGAAAATAGTATAATATTCTATAATTTTCTGTGTAAAACTTGCGGATAACAGAATAAAACACTATTTTTGCGAAGAGAAATCCTTCTCGGGGAAAGTGCTCCCTAAGAGAAGAGATTCCGTAAATAAGTAACAATTAAAAAGCAGTATAGTATGAAAAAGAAATTAGTTTTGACTGCAGCCGTTATCGCTGCATTGTCAGTTGTCTCTTGCAATGGCAAGAAGACAAATAGCCAGGGGGCTGATCAGGATAGCCTCAGCTATGCAGAAAATGATTCGCTCAATTCCAACGATGTCATTCTCGATTCCATCGCCGGCACCTACGAGGGAACTCTCCCTGCTGCCGACTGTCCGGGCATCAAGACCGTTTTGACGCTCAACGCCGACAGCACCTATCAGTACTCAGCCGACTATCTGGAGCGCAAGGATGGTCACGACGAAGCGAGCGGTATCTTCAAGGTATTGGCTAACAACGTGGTAGAAATCACCCGTCCATCGAGCGGCGAGACATCTTACTACAAGGTAAAGGATGCCAACAGCCTCATCATGACCGATTCGCTGGGCAATGAGCCTGAAGGCGCCATGGCTAAGCACTATGTGCTGACTAAGAAAAGGTAAAAGAGCCTTTAAAAGGTAAAAGGGTAAAAAGAGCCCCCTAGCTTAACATTCCGCTAGGCTCTTTTTACCTTTTTACTTTTTTACCTTTTTACCCTTTTATCTTTAAAACGCCTGTTTTGTCGGTTCTCACAGCGCCATTATTACAAACCTGTTACATTCCTGCCTTTCAAGTTAAAATCAATTAAGTTTTGCACCGGAACCTTCGCTATTCCAGATATTTTTCCTAATTTTGCGCCCACATTTCTAAAGGATGAAATGATTGGTAAGATTCAACGATAAATAAGGTGTTATATACTGAATAGATTAAGGAAAAAGAAAAATGGAACATGTTTTTACAGAATCGATGTTTTTGGTGGGATTCGTGATTTTCATCGCCGCCATACTCGTATTAGACATGCTGGTCATCGACCGAAAGGCGCATGTGGTTTCTATCAAGGAAGCCGGTTCATGGACGGCTGTATGGATTATTCTCGCGCTCGCCTTCGCCGTATTCATCTATTTTCATGGCGACATGGTGCACGGCATAGAGAACTTCGACGACCTGAAGCTGATAGCCTCGCGCTATGCTTCGCATCTCAAACTGGACCCGAACGACTATGAGGGGAGTCTGCAGCAATACCGGCACTATATGACCATCTCCTACATCTCGGGTTATCTGATAGAGAAAACGCTCTCGGTAGATAATCTCTTCGTGATGATGATGATTTTCACCTCGTTCGGAGTAAACAAGAAAGATTACCAGCACGTACTGAACTGGGGTATTCTGGGAGCCATCGTGCTGCGCTTCGTCTTCATCTTTGCGGGTGCTGCGCTCATCAGCCGGTTCGCCTGGATATTGCTTGTATTCGGAGGATTCCTGGTTTACAGCGGTGCCAAGATGTTCCTCAACAGAAACAAGAAGGAAGAGATCAATGCCCTGGAGCATCCGGTAGTGAAGTTCATGCAGAAGCGCCTGCATCTGGGTCCGCTGGTGATGACGGTGGTGTTCATCGAGTTCTGCGACCTGATTTTCGCCTTCGACAGCATCCCAGCGGTATTCTCGGTATCGCTCGACCCGTTCGTGGTGTTCTTCTCGAATATCTTCGCCATCCTGGGCTTGCGTGCCCTCTTCTTCCTGCTGGCAGCGATAGCAGATAAGTTCCGCTATCTGAAGGTGGGTGTAAGTGTGCTGCTGGTGTTCATCGGTGTGAAGATGCTCATCCACGATTTCTTCGAGATTGATGCAGTCAGTTCGCTGGTATTCATCATCCTCGTACTGCTCGTCAGCATCGGGGCTTCGGTGGTGATTCCGCAGAAACAGGAAGCGTTGGAAAATACGAAATAAGCAAACCATTCGTAAAGGAGATTATCATCAGGTAATCTCCTTTCAGGAAAACATAAAAAGGGCGATTGCTATTCCCCACGCAAGGGATAAGCAATCGCCCTTATCTTTTATGAACTTAGTTTAGAAAGAAGAGCAAATGAATTGGCTTTCCTTTCGGCCGCCGAACTTTGTTTCTTCACTCTTCCCTCTTCACTCAATTTACTTCCAAGGATTCTCTGTTGGGTAAGGCAGACTAGCTGGCTGGTTGTAAGCGATATCCTTGATGCCGAGATACTTGAATACCTCGAACAAGGTCTTACCTACGTGAGAGAATGCTACGGCTCCGTGGTGTGGATAACCCTTCTGAATCAATACGTGACGATAGAAGCGGCCCATCTCGTTGATGGCGAAGATACCGATACCACCGAATGAACGGGTAGGAACATCGAGAACCTCACCCTCTGCGATGTAGCTGCGGAGGTTGCCCTCAGAATCGCATTGCAGACGGTAGAATGTGATGTCAGAAGCTGCGATATCACCCTCCAAAGTACCACGGGTGAAGTCTGGTTTACCACCATTCTCCAACAAACGGTTTTGGATGAGCTGATACTTAATCTTACGGCTTGAGCACATCTTGCACTGTGGAGTGTTACCGCAGTGGAAGCCCATGAAGGTATCAGTCAACTTATAATCGTACTTGCCCTTGATGTCCTCATCATAGATATACTGAGGAACTGAGTTGTTGATATCGAGCAATGTAACGGTATCGTCAGAAGCACACATACCGATGTACTCAGAGAGCGCACCATAGACATCTACCTCGCAAGCTACAGGAATGCCACGGCTAACGAGACGGCTGTTTACATAGCAAGGCTCGAAACCGAACTGGCTTGGGAATGCAGGCCAGCACTTGTCAGCGAATGCTACATACTGGCGAGAACCCTTGTGAGCCTCTGCCCAGTCGAGCAATGTCAACTCAAACTGTGCCATTCTGCGGCTGAGGTCAGGATAGTAGCAGCCTTCGCCCATCTCCTTGGCCATATCAGCGCAAACCTCGTCGATACGTGGGTCGTTCTCGTGCTCCTTGTAAGCTACGAGAAGGTCAAGCTCTGAGTTCTCCTCAATCTCTACACCGAGTTCGTACAAGCCCTTGATTGGAGCGTTGCAAGCGAAGAAGTCCTGTGGACGTGGACCGAAGGTGATAATCTTCAAACCCTTCAAACCGAGGATAACGCGAGCTACTGGTACGAAGTCCTGAATCATCTTAGCTACGTCCTCTGCTGTACCTACAGGATACTCAGGGATGTAACCCTTCAGGTGGCGCATGCCGAGGTTGTAAGAGCAGTTGAGCATACCGCAGTAAGCGTCGCCACGACCATTGATCATGTCGCCGTCACCCTCTGCAGCTGCAACAAACATACAAGGACCATCGAAGTTCTTTGCAATCAAAGTCTCAGGAGTCTCAGGACCGAAGTTACCGAGGAATACAACCAAAGCGTTGCAGCCCTGCTCTTTCACTTCGCCCAAAGCCTTGAGCATATCTTTCTCGTTCTCAACTGTAGTCTGGCAGTTGAAGATTTCACCCTTGTACTCTTTTACGATGTTCTCACGGCGCTGAGTAGAAAGCGCGATTGGAAAACAGTCACGGCTAACGGCAATAATACCGAGCTTTACTTGTGGAATGTTGTTGCTTACCATAATTAGTTTATTACTTAAGTTTTTGTATAAATTGCTTATATTTATTGATTCTTTTCTAATTGTTCGGCTGACAATTATTCATTGTTCCGAGCACAAAGGTACAAATATATTTTGTATCACCAAGCGTTTTAAGGAATTTTTAATTCAAAAAAATGGCGCAAAACCGAAATTCTGCGCCAAATGTAACATATGATAAAGTTCTTGATACATTTCATACATGTCTCTATTATCATCTGATACCCCTTTTCTGCCTTAACATCTTCTTTAATATCTTCGCAGCGGGCGGTACCGGATGGTGTAAATCTGATTGAAGTACTCCTTCCAGCTGTTCGACTCCTTGTCGTCATCACGCACGATACGGATGCCGTAGAATCGGGTACCCGTCTCCTTGTATTCCCGGAATCTCGACAACAGCTGCTGTGGCGGATCTGGAATCAGGAAGTCGGTAATCCAAAGCACATCGGCATTCACGTAATGGAGTCCGTCGTTGTCGAGAAGGTCGAACATCTGGGTCATCATCTTCTTTGCCGATGTTCCGCCTCCAATAAATGGAAGGTGGGTTGTGGTAGGCTGCCGCCGGATGCCTCGCCCGGTATGCGCCTGTCCATCTCCGTCGGACGGAGCTGCATCTGCTTCGGCTGATTCCATCATAGTGATTCCTATTCTCTTCAGGCGCTCTGCCTTGCGCTTCGCCATCAGGTCGATGGCACAGGTACTGACGGAGAAATCTATCAGGAAGCAGTCTCGCTCCAAATCTTCTGCCGTTTCTTCCAGCAGAGAGATGAGTGTAGAGGATATCCTCTCGGGCGTGCCATACATACTGGCTGAGGTGTCCAGACAGACGATCATCGGACCCTTGCGGGAGGCATGGGTAAAGCCGAGTTTGCGGGATGGTTTCGACATTTCGCTCTTATAACGGAAGGTCTGGAGTCTTCGCGTGCGATACTTATAGATAAAGAGGCCCTCCATATCCTCGTCACTGTACTGTGCCAGTTCGAGCGGGAGAAGGGAGTTGAGATCATCGCCCACGGTAATGCCCTCGATATCGCTACCCGCTGAATGCTCCATCTTCATCTCTACGCCCGATGCGATGGTGAGCCGGTCTTTGCCGTTGGCATCGGCTACTCGTCCCATCTTCGCCACAATTTCCTTGATTTCGGGATATTTGTCCTGAATCTTCACCTGGTTCAGACGGCGTTCAAACTCCGTTTCGGTCCATCCGTTCGTCATCAGTTCCCAGGCTTGTACGGCGCGCTGTTCCGAAACGCCCTTCGTCTTCATGTTGCGGGTTATCTGGTCCATCATGCGCACCAGTCCTGTTTCGAAGTTGTTCTGACGCAGGGAGATGAAGTCCTTCAGTTTGTTCAATACCTGATGGTCGATGCAGACCTTCCAGTCTCTTACCAGCCTTTCCCAGTTTTCGGGTTTCGAAGCCCCGTCTCCAGTCATCAGCTTGAGGAAGAAAGGCTTATCGAACCCATCTTCAGCATGTTCCTGTTCCAGCTGGTCGAGCAAAGGGAGCCACACCAGTTCATCCATCCGCTTGAAGGGAGCCCAATCGAGCACATCATCAGCCCGATGACTCTCGGTCCAGGCACGCTGGCGCTGGAACCGCATGTGGTGGACGCATTCCACGATGAATTTTCCCACACTATCATAGAACACCTTGCTCTTAATCTTGCTGTTCACCACCTGTCGCACGAATTTCTGCACATCTTCGCCAGTTTCTTCTATGGTTACTTTCAGGGTAAAGAGATGAATGAGATAATCCTTCAGTGGGTCTTCCTTCAAATTCCAAGGCATGGCGGTGCCTGTCGGATCAGGAATCTTCACCTGTCCCGACTTGCAGAAGTCATCCAGCATCTTCAAGTAATACTGTGCCTCCGCCAAATCCTTGTTATTCTGGTATTTCATAGGAGTAAATCCTTATTTTTTCTCCATCAGATATTCTGCGAAGATTCTTGCAGCACTCTCTACTTTGGCTGCGCAAGGGCGAGACTTGTAATATTCTGCCGTTCTTGCCGAAGCCACATAGCTGGACTGCGCTTTCTCGTGGCCCTTCAAGCCGAGGATTTCGGCACAGATGATACTGCCGTTCTGCTCCTTCGATTTAGCAAGCAAATCCTGCACCACCTTATAGCATGCCGACTTGCCCTCACGGTCATCCCCCTCGGTCTGTCCGCAATCCAAGCCAACGAGCACCACGATGCCCGAAACGGCACCGCACATCATTCTCATTCTGCCTACTCCACCACCGAAGCCGGCACCAATGCGCTTCGCCATCTCATCATCAAGACCATATAAATCGGCAAAGGCAGCCACTACCGACTGGCAGCAGCCATAGCCCTGCATAAAGTTATCTACAGCCTGGTGAACACGCGCCTCCAACTCTGGAGTCAATATTTTCTGTTCATTCATCATGTTTTGATTCTTCTATATATAATAATGTAATAGGAGGCGATTAAACCTCATAAAGTTTCATCGTATCCTGACGGGTAAACGCCAGCTCCTTATAGAAATCACGGAGATAAGCCGATATTTCCGCCTTATCATCAGCAGACGCGAAGAGATTCTCGCCCAACTGCTTTTCCAACGAGGTCAAGCCATCCGAAAGAGTTTCTATCTCCCCCTCGTAATCCCTTCCATCCTCCGGATTCCTGCGTACACGATGATACTTAATATCCTCTGCAAGCGCATTCTTCATCTCCACGAGTTTATCTGCAAAAGGAGAAAAGAGGGCACGGATCACGATGTTTCGGATAGCATCCCGCTCTTCCGGTTCCTGCCACAGACAATGGTAGATAGGAAGCAAATCGCAGATATCCACCTTTTCCCTATCCTGCATAAAGGCAGAAGTGCGAAGCAGGCGGACGATATTCTTCCATCTTCGGTCACTCACATAGATGTTTCTGCGCTCGGCAGCCTCATCCACATTCACGGCTCTCAGAGATTTACGGATGGCGGAAATTGCATCAAGCACCTCCTCCTTCACGCCAATCTTACAGATTTTCTCCGCCCATTCAGCATACTCCTCAGCAGTAATCTTCAAATCAGAAAAATCTGCGGAATCAGATTTCCCCATAGAACCAGAAGAATCTGTGGAATCTGTGAAATCTGTGGGACCTAAGAAATCCGTGGGAGCCTCCAGCAGCATCGCCCGGAAATTCTTCTCCAGCTTAATCGGTCGGCTTTCTATTCTGATAACGAATCGGTCCCAGAGCGCCTCCAGTCCTTCTCCCTTAGCCGGCAACTCATTACTTGCCGCCACGAGAAGCTTCAGAGGAAGATGCATTTCCCGATTGCCGTTACGGAAGATTTTCTCGTTAATCACCGTAAGGAGCGTGTTCTGGATAGCAGGTCCCGCCTTCCAGATTTCATCCAGGAAAACCACATCGGCAGTAGGCAGATAACCCTCCACCGCACGCTCGTAAGTATCCGAAGTCTTCAGTTTCTGAATGCTCACCGGACCGAAGATTTCATCGGGTGTAGAGAATCGCGACATCAGATACTCAAAGCTCTGAGTCTCCCTGAATGCCGTCTTCAACTGTCTGGCCACCATACTCTTTGCCACACCCGGAGGTCCCAGCAGGATGATACTCTCACCTGCCAGAGCTGCCAGGAGCGAGAGCGATATCTCCGTCTCCTTCTCATAAATGCCCCGGTTCATCTCACCGAGTAATTGTTTGAATCTTTCAAGCATATTCTTACTTTTCTATTCAGAATCGTATAAAGACGAAAAGAAGTTAAGAGATAAAATTCATTATCCCTTAACTTCCTCATATTCTTTTATATAAATAAGGTATGGCTTACTTTACGTTGCCCACCTTAATCAAGTACTCAGCAATCTGAACAGCGTTCAGGGCAGCACCCTTACGAATCTGGTCGCCAGTCAACCACAATGTGTTACCATTGTCATCAGCCAAATCCTTGCGGATACGACCTACATATACATCGTCCTTGCCGGCGCTCTCCAATGGCATTGGATAAACGTAGTTCTGGGCATCATCCTTTACGGTTACACCTGGAGCAGCCTCCAAAGCCTTGCGGATGTCCTCAACTGCCAATGGCTTCTCTGTCTCGAACCAAACACTCTCTGAGTGAGAACGGAGTGAAGAAACGCGAACGCAGGTAGCACTGGTGCGAACATCAGAGTGCATAATCTTGCGGGTCTCGTTATACATCTTCATCTCCTCCTTGGTGTAATCGTTAGGAGTCATCTTGTCAATCTGTGGAATGACATTGTATGCCAACTGATGAGGGAACTTATTGATATGCTCAGTCTTACCAGTCTCGAGGATATCCTTATACTGCTGCTCAAGTTCAGCCATGGCAGCAGCACCAGCACCTGAAGCACTCTGGTAAGAAGAGATATGAATCTTCTTGATATGGCTCAAGTTATCGATAGGCTTCAACACTACTACCATCATGATGGTGGTACAGTTAGGGTTGGCGATGATGTTGCGAGGGCGGTTCAGGGCATCCTTAGCATTTACCTCAGGCACAACCAGAGGCACGTCGTCGCACATACGGAATGCGCTAGAGTTATCAATCATCACGGCACCATACTTGGTGATAGTCTCGGCAAACTCCTCAGAAGTGCCGCCACCAGCAGATGTGAAAGCAATATCGACATCTTTAAAGTCATCGTTATGCTGCAAAAGTTTGACCTCATAGTCCTTTCCCTTGAAGTTGTATTTTCGTCCAGCAGAACGCTCAGAGCCAAACAACACCAAATCATCCATAGGGAAATTTCTCTCAGCAAGGATACGCAGGAATTCCTGTCCTACTGCGCCACTTGCACCAACAATTGCTACTTTCATAATCGAATCTTTTAATTTATAAAGTTGTTATAAGTGTAAACTGTGGAAGAGAAAGCCAGCCTCCTTATCATCTTCATGATTCCTCATTTTCTGATAGCCGGAAACTGCTTATTTTCTCAAATCCGCTGCAAAGTTAAGATTTTTTCTACAATATCAAGCATAAATTCCCAAAAATTATTGCTTTTTGCTGCAAATTTATCATTTTTGCTTACTTTTCTGCAAGAATATGCAGAAAATTGGAGAAAAATAGTTGCAATTACGTTTGGTAGTTCAAAAGAAGGATGCAAGCATCCTCATAAAAAAGTAAAGCAGCCACGGCTCTCTGTTCCCAGCGGAATATACTCCTTCTCACCAGAGAATCTTGTCACCTTGCCAGCAGAATGAATCAGGATGCCACGGGCTTCTGCCAGATAATTACTCTTGTCGAGCCCTCGAAGGCGAACGCAGTTCTTGAACTTCATTCCACCTTTTCCTATCATGACATATCTTCCAAGACTCGTGCATCCACTTCCAGGGGTATTACTGAACTTTGGTTGGGCTGCTGTATTTCCCTTACCACTTCCATGCATGCAATAGCTGCTCATTACTCTTTTGCCACACAGCAAGTCATAGATAAAGAACCTCTTCTTACCAGATGGTTTGGAGAAATCCACTAGGATATAGTAATCCGTACTGTATCCTCGTCTGTCGCAATAATCTCTTACTTGTGTCAGGTTCTCACAATCCACCTTACGATACCACTCTTTAGCATCCACCGTATTCTTAAAAAACGGTTTTGTGAACCTATTATAAATAGGTGGAACGAAAAGAACACCGATGACAAGCAGAACCAGTATTCCCAATATAATCAATAACTTCTTCATAATAATGCAAAAGTAGAAAAAAATAAGCAAGTAATGATGCTATCCATACGTGGATTGTATCAAATACTCGCTTATGTGTATGAAATCATCAATGCCTATAGCATCAAATCCTTGATGGTTGTACCATTCATGAATCTGCTTAAATCTACCCTTTCTCCAATACCATGCAAATGTCCGGTTTCTGAATACTGCCAGATATTGCACTTTCCTCTGCCGTCGATAGAGGGTTGTCGGGAGTTATAATTGGCGATGAAGAGATAATAACGATTGAACTTCGCCCCCATCTCCTTATTATAGAAGCTCTCGTTGCTATAGATGATAGGATACTTGCCATAGTGTTTCTTCACCAAGTCAGCAAACACCTGTATGCTATCCTGCAGCTGCCGTCCCTTCCATCTTCCCTGGATGCCTTTCTCCTCCACATCCAATACAGGAATCAAGTTCTGCTCGCCCTTCTTCACCAACTTTTGGAAATCCCGGAACTGAGCAGTTACTGAAGAGCCGGCAGACATCAGATGATAAGATCCCACCTTCAACCCATATTTACGAGCCAGTCTGATATTTCGGCGATAATGTCGATCCACATATCCCTTACCATGTGTAGCTCTGATATAAACGAACTTGATTCGCTTGTTCTTCGCTATTTCCTTCCACTTGATAACTCCATTGTGTTTCGAAACATCAATGCCGTCATATCCGCCATGCGTATAAGGTTGCCCTTTCAATCTATCAACAAACACATCAGAATAAGATGAAGCGATGCCCACCCATCGCTTCACCTTATATGGTGACACCACATACATGATTCCCAGACCAATACCAGCCAAAACGATCAGGCTGCCTAAGGAAACCAAAGTATATTTTAATCCTTTCTTCATTACATTTTATCTTTTAATTGTTTTCAGGAGGACAAAGATAGTGAATTTATTTGAAACGGCATAGAAAGTAAGGGGATAATTGTATGAAATGGGGGGGGCTGAAAGTATGAAACTCAAGTTCTTTAGGATTATTCATAAGAAAAAAGAGAAAAACTTTGGTACTTTCAAATATTAATCGTAATTTTGCAACATATTAGAGTAACCAAAATTAAGGAGGATTATTATATGACTAAAATAATGTCAAACTCAAAAGAACGACTAAACGATAAAGCCCAACGCTTTTTCGAGGATAGCTGTACTGTTCAAGAACCTACAGTTGCCTATCGTCACGAATATGCAACAGAGGCTCATAACGAATCCGAAGAATATCCTTTTATGACACCATGCAATAATGACGAGTTGGTGAATCATGTCTTAGCTCGTGAAGAAGAATATGCAAGAACAGGCAACGCTGTTGACTTTCTAGAAATGATGGCCAATTTCAAAAACGAATTCAAATGGTAAACATACGAGTATTACCACCAACCCAAGAAGACATACGCTATTGTATCGAATATGCTAGGGATGAGTTTGGAAGGAAATGCGTTTTGAGATGGAAAAAGGAACTTGAGGCCATATACGCTCGTCTCATTATGTTTCCTTTGTCATATTCTCCAGAGTCTATTCTGAAAGATTTTCATCGAGATTATCGTAGCGCACTGCTTATGGACAACTTCAAGCTCATTTATCGCTACGACAAAGAGCGTGACGAAATCGTCATTGTTGACATTTGGTACACCAAACGTTCTCAACAAGCATTATTGAGACAATTCAAAAGGAAACTATAAAAACCTAGCGAGCAAAGGAGGGATTCCCCCCTTTTGCTCGCTATATTTTTATCTTCTACCATTTCACCACCACCATAATCCTTATCGTCGATGGGGAAAATATAGTTGCGTATATTACTTTACATTATTGTTCCCTGATAAAGACTTTTCTGAACGTTTTTAAAAGAAAACATCCAATACTTCCTCAAACACATCATTAGGACTCACTTTATTGAAGAGACACATAGAAGTTTTGAGCTTCAGCACGTCAATTCCGCTTCCCATGATATATTTGATGTCCTTATCCTTGTGGAGCAAGAGCGCCTTGCAGCATTCACGGAGTCTATCACCCAGAATTTCATGTTCAACATAGGCTTTGGCTTCACCCTCGCCATCCAAGCCATAGTATTTTGAATTGTAACTATGTCCGAGTCCCTTCTGTTGCGGGAAGATATACCATATCCAATGGCTTTGTTTTCTACCTCCTTTCAGTTCACTTAAAGCCTGGGTATAGGCAAACTCCTGTGCATCCAGAAAACGCAAGAGATCATAGTGTGGCTGCTGAGTCTTTAGATATCCGATAATGTCCGAAGGTGTAGAATCGGACGCTAAGCTTTCACCAGCGACAATTTTCTCATGATCAATTCGTTTGGGGCATTTACCGGGAACGAATAAAGCACTCAAAGACTTCACAAAAGTGACACTTAATTTCAAAAAATTCATCCTCGTTTTAAAGTTTTATCTAATTCTACAGCAGTTCCGTTCGCAAATGGATAGGGAGTAATAACCTTACCTTATTTGGAAGTAGAAGATACGTGAACATACACCCCATAATTCTCACAAACTTCTTTTTGAGAAACAAACCATGAATAATCATTTTCCTTGTCCGAAGGGCAGATAGTCATTTTTACGAAATTGCTAATTCTCAACTCTAGATGAAGGAAATCATGTGCCGACAATATATCATTAGCACATTCAGTAATAAACGATTCATCTTGCATTAACTCTTTGGCTCCATTCCAATGAATCTTGACAAGATACTCCTTACCAGGCATCAATGCTGCTTTAGTTACAAACGCAGCTTGCTGTGTTTGCATATTCAGAAAATTGGCAGAATTCCAAACTTCAGCGTAAGGAACAAAACCTCCCGGTAAGAGATAATATTGTCCGAGCTCATTTCTCTTACGCACTTTCTTGGAATTAAATCGAAAATATACACGATCCTCTATCTCTACTAGGTTCCCGGAGATATTTTTTACGCCAATATGATATGTAACGCCATAGTTGGTTATCATATAACCATCCAATCTAAATTGCAAGCCATTGGCTACAAAACCATTAAACCATTCTTTATCCATAGTTTTATTCATTATTGATTGCTATTTCATTTGTATATAACCTCAGATGAAGCGATGCCCAGTCATCGCTTCTTTCTGAAAATGGCATTCAACACCATCTTACCCACTTTTCTTTCTAATCCAGCCTTAGAGGTTGGAATCCCCGTCTCACGTGCAAACTTCTGTTTAGCCTGCGTGATACCGAGTGCCCGATTTAAGGAGAATGATACTCCTGGTATTTTAAATTTTGGCATAAACTAATCATAAAATTTATTGCCGCAATTAGGACAAGTAAAACTATGAACATAACTACCATCTTGATGTTGCAAACCAGTACTCCATCGACTCGCATGACATAATGTTCCACACTTCGGACAACGCTTAGTTATCTTACGGCGTTTGTCACCTGCCTTTTTACACAGAAAAAAAAAAAGCTACTCCCAAAAGTGTCGTTATTAAATGTTCCATTTCATTTTGTTTTTAAATTAATAATCGTAAATATTGGCGTACCTGCATAGTTCCGTGGATGAGGTTATCCAAAGATGCTACATAGCCTATACATAAAGAATTTTACATCAATTACTCCATGCAGTTGTACCCTATTTTTTTGACCTTAGAGTTAAATGATAGGGTGTCCAGTTCTACAAGATTTTTAGAGAATATGCAAGACGGGGTTAACCGATGGCTTACAAAATAACTAATTTTTGACAATAACTACCTCTGCACGACGTAGCAAATTACCATTTCTAGTATAACCTTCCTTCTCGACAGAAAGGATATAACCATTTTGGTGTTCTGGTGCAGGTTCTGTATCAGTAACTGTACACAAGTCATCATTCGAGAATCCGTCTTCAAACAAAATCTTCTTAACACCGTGTTTTTCCAATATAGTGCCGATTTTTTTCTTGACATTTGTGAGACGTTTAATAGCCTTTTGACTATCCTCTGACTGATTCCACGAATGGTCTGCTATAACTTTTTCTTCTCTGGTGAAAACATCCAGAATCGATATCACATCCAGAAATATCTCATTTTTATCCTTTTCACTATTTACTTGATTTTCTTCTAACTCGCGCGAGAGCGCCTTATTACTTTTCAGAATATCTGAAAGTTTGTTTTCAATTTCTTCAAACATTATGATTTATATTTATCTAAGTTCAACGTATTAAGGTCGACTTCTTTACTTTTTGTTGTAGTACTTATAGGAGCAAAGTTATCTAGACCTTTAAATACCGGATATGTGAAGTCTACAGCTAAGCGGCGTGCAGGACTATGAAGTTCTTTCTGTGCTGCTGCGACTTCTCTAGGACTATATTTTTTTAGTCTTAGTGCTTTTACCTGCGCCTTCACGATGTCTACATTAGTAGCATCTTGCGAAATATCTAAAACAATATATGGGTTGTTCATCTTATGCCAAATCTAAATATAATTGTAATGCATTCTTAAGTCTAATTCCCTCTGCGTTAAGAGTGGAACCATAAGCCGTACCGCCTGTAAGGAGTCTTCTTGCTTCATAAGGTAACGAACCAAGTATATTTTCTCGTTCTTCCCGAAGTGAGCTTGCACAAGACTTATACGTAGTACTTTTGTTATACTTCAATTTATCAAATATGGTCATGACAGTTGATTTTCCAACTTTGTCGGGAATCACATATTCTCTAATACACATTCCAACTAGCGTGCAAAGATTTTCACATACACGCTTATTGTTTTGATGTACTTCATATAATGAATAAACCTTCTGTAATGCAGAATAGTATAGAATCTTGTTATTGTTAACCTTATCCACGATCTGACTTAATTGAAGGTTTATTGATGCTTCTTCTGCTTCATCTTTAATGTGTGATAATCGTAAACGTAGCGATTCTGAGTTTGCAGATATCGTTGCAAGTCCTTTGATGCTATCAAGATGATCAGAAATAACAGCGACCATAACAACTTGTTCCGTAAGCGTCTTCTCAACATTCGGTTCAAATTCCCGTCCAGTCTTGCTAAGTACAGTCTTTAATGTACTTAGGTCTGTAGATTTCTCTTCTGTTACATATTTGCCAATCAAAGCTTCTATGACGTTACCTATATTATCCTTTAAGCGCGAACAATTCTTAGCAACCTCATAGACAGAGACCATATCCTCGAGTCCAGTTGCCAAATCAAGCTTTTCATCATTGAGTTCACCCACCACACATTGGTTGATATAGTTTCCAAACATATATGCTATTGTGCTGTCATTTATTAGACGACATATAGGGATGAAGAGTGACATAACAGTTTTGTAGTCAGCTTCATCCTTGATGAGTGAAGATAAAGCATTCTGAAGATTGACAACAAATGATGAATATAAATCAGGAAACTCTCGTATAGAGTCTATAGCACTATCACAGAAAGCACTATTTACCTGTACAACCGATTTTGTCAGAATTGCTTTTGAGCAGTCATCAATAGCTGTTGTTGCCGTTTTGTAATCACCATATACTCCACTTGTCAGATTATACATTAATCCAACTTTAAGAGTATTTTCATTTCTGTAATTGTCATACTCATAGTCAAGTGTACCTTTAATCTTGTTTATACATTTACGGGTGTTATTTGCAAGATAAGGCGCTGCTATCATACATGGATGATCTAAGTTTAGTTTTACGAGTGAATCCATTGCGTCTTTTTGAGCGTCATAGAATTGTCTGTAAAAATCATCAAGAGATTCAATGGCAGCCTCGAAACGCCCCAGCAAACTTTGCTGAACCTCACAGATAGAAATGACAGTTCCCTCTATGGCTTCGTCAAAATTCACATTATCTGGCAATGTATCAAATGATTCCTCCTTACTACCTCCCATTGAATTATACAATGTGAATGTGTATGAATCATCCCATGAAGTGTAATCGAGAGACTGAACAAACAGCTGATCTCTATAGACTGCTGTAAGCCAGTAGGATATTACTTCTTTGTAGTTGAGCTTATTCAGCAAACCATTTTCAGCAATACCTAGACATGCAATAGCAACATTTCTAAAATAAATATCATCCAGAAACCAACTAGCACCAGTATCCTTTAATAGTTTAAGAGCAAGCTTATAGTCTCCTTCCTCAAATGATTTTGAAAGTATATAGGATTGTATTGACTCTTTAAGACTAATAATTTTTGAATGAACATTTTTAAGATATGGGGAAATGGTAGCATCATAACTATCAATTTTAGACGCTAGTTTCGTCGCGTCTGACAAAGACATCTTGCCTGTAGTCATATCTTCAATGGATGCATTCAGTTCTGCCAATGAAGCTTCTGCTTCCACTATATATTCATTATTACAAATGTCAATGAGTTCGTCTTCGTTAGGTAGATGCTCCTTTATAAAGTCAAGAGCATTCTTTGCACTTGTATTCTTTATCAGCCAAATACAATAACGATAAGAGAGATCCTTTTTCTCCTTTGCAAATCCAACATAACTCAATACCTTAAGGACATCTTCTTCATTGAGAGAAGTTCCTTTTTTGAGTTGACATATTGTTGTTCGAATTTTAGCCCAGGTTTTAGTGCGTACATCTCCGATGCTACTAAGACGATTATATGAAGAAATAGCTTTATCTATATTTCCTACACCTTCTTGTTTGTAGCCTTCCGTCTTATGAATTACAACAAGTTCGGAGTTGATGTTTTTTAAAAGCTCTTTCTCTTTGTCTGCATAGCAATTTTCCGACACGTAAGTGCAGAGCTTCTGTAAGTGGCTTGTAGAATCTTCATAGGTCATCTCTAGGGCTTTGGTAAGTTCTGCTTGGAACAAACTATCCCAAAGTCCAATAATAATATCACTATTTAATTTCTTGATATCAACCTCATTTGCTGACAGAGTGTCAAAGCAAGAGTAAATAGAAGCGGCAATCTTATTTGATGCGGCAATCTTGGATAGATAGCCTGCCTCAATTTCAAGATATTTCTCATACCATTCAGAAGAATATAACTTAAGTGACAGACATAATCTCCGAGCTTCGATGACGTTATCCGTTTGAACATGCTTATCGATAACACCAATGAAGGCCTTAAGCGCTTTGACGAAAGTTGGCTTATAAGTTTCCTGATCAAAGGGATTTGAGTGTTTCGTGTCAAATGAAAGACACTCTGTGAGATACTCTTCCTTTTTATCTAAAGATTGAACTTTTTTATAGTTTTTATATGCAACCAAAGCAAGACTTGGTTCGGCATCTTTATGGTGGCCAATTAATTCTTGCAATACCGATTTTGCCTTGTCTAAATCTCCATTGATAATTAACAAGGTAGCAACATCATGCTTTTCTTGGAAAAGATTAGCATCGGTGAATTTAGAAAGACCACGATTTATCAGCTGCAGTTTTCCATCTGCATCCAAAGTTGGAATAGCCTTGAGAATAACGGCAACATAAAGAGTATGCACGTTCATTCCCTTTGCATTTAATCTTTCAGAAATCTCTAAAGCATATGAATAGTCCTTGAATGTAAATATGCAATCACAGAATTCTTTTTGTTTTGCAACTAATCGTTTAGATACAGTAAACCATTCAACCAAGAATTCAGTTACTTCTTTGAAGAAAGGATACTTATCATTTACAAACTCATCTAAAAGCTTTGCATCTTGAAACTTTTTCCAAACTTTAGAGAACTCTGATAAAGCTATATCTTTCTCTGTCATCTCTTTGATAACAGAAATACTTGTCGATATATATTTATTGTATATCGTATTATCTTTAAACAAGTCATATGTTCTAGCAAGGAGTTCTTGCTTATACTTATTGGCAATTTTTGCTTGCTTACATAACTTGTCTACAACTTCAATATAGTCTGCCTTTATGTTCTTCCCAGAATCTCTAAGGAACTGGAGTTTAGACAATACGTACTCTGTATCCTTATAATCCTTAAGGATACTAATGTAGCTGTCATACAGGCCATCATTATACACAGAATATCGCTTCATCACAATATAAGCGTCATCTGGTTTGCCTGCATCAAAGTGATTACTTATAATAGTTATTACTGTCGCAACGAGTGATTTGTAAGTCTTCTTATATTCATTTTTATCAAAATTTGCATCATGATTTAATTTGAAGCCAAAAGCTTTCTCTATTAAATCGTATACAACTGTTTCATCGCTAGCACTCCTTGATTGTTTATAATATAGCGCTGCTAACTTTGGCTGTGCACTTGCATGAAGCCCTATAAGCTCTTCATACATTCGTTTTGCCGTTTCGTCTTTGCCATCCATTTCAAACAGGCTTGCCAAGCGGAGCTTTTCCTGAATAGCCCATGAATCAGTGCCATATTGCAGAAGACATCTTTCTATTAGTTTACTTTTATCTTCATTAGAATTTGCATCCTTTAATACCTGCTTAGCTGTAGATATGTAAACTGAATGAACATCAATCTTCTTATGTTTTAATTGCTCTAATGTATCAAGTATGTAGAAGTTATTCTCAAATAATTTTATCATTTTGAGAAGAGAACTAATAAATGTAGCTTTTTGAGTTAAGCTATCCGTATTGTCTATGAAATAGCTTATAACATCTTTTGCAATTGGTTCTGAAGGACACGCAAATTTCTCAACCAGAGAAACATGTGAAGTATGCTTCCATACTCTCTTAAAAAGACTAAGACGATTTTCTTGTGAGGCATTGTCAATTGAGAGAGTGCCGGATTCCAGATACGCATCCGCAAATGTACTTGAATATGGGACAAACGGTTCTAGTCCATCAATCATATTTGATGGATTCTCAGCCTTGATATAATTTAGAATATCCTTATCATTTAATGTTTTCTTAAATGAAGAATTGTCATTCTTATATATATCCAAAGCTATTGCTATGCAGTCATTTATTGCTTGCTTATGAGACTTCTTCGCTAAGCAATTAGCCAATAAATATGCGCGGTCTAGTTTCTTGGATTCATGTAGTCTCGTAGCTGTTTCTAATATTGCAGTTTCAATCTCCTTATCAGCATTATTACAATAAGTATCAATAGTTGACAATGCAGTTGAATATGAAGTCTCATATTCAACTGCATTAAGACTCACATATAAGGAATATATACGATTCTTTTGGACAAAAGCAGTGTTACCTCTTTTGTCTATTTCTATAGCCTTTAGAAAACGAGATGCTCTTGCGTAATTTTTGTTTTTGAAATCGTTATCTGCAGTTGCCTCGATATGTCTTACCACTCTAGTATGATAAGGTATCAAAACGTTTTTTCCAAAAGGAGCTCTGGACAAAAGATTTTTTATCTTGCTAAGATTCACAAGTTCATTCTTGCCTGATACTGCAATTTCACAATACATCTTAGCCAAATGCTCGGCTGCATCTTGTTGCTTGTCCAAAATATCCATATAAATCTGTTCTGCTTCGGAAATATCACCTGATTTATACAATTCATCAGCAGAATTCAATTTATGGTTATAATATTTATCCGTAATCCAAGTAATTAGTCCCATATCACTTTTTAAGAATTAAAGTATCTCCTGGCTTTAATAATGGCTTTTTCATAGCCTCCTCAATTTCCTTATAACGACACTCTGTTCCAAAGAGTTTTCTGCTTATTTTACACGGAGAATCGTTCTTACGAACAACATATAAGGTATCGCCAGTTTCTGCGCTTTGTACATGACTGGTATGAACATTTTGCTTTGTAAGTTCAATTTCTTTCTTGAGAGTGTTGATGGAATCTCTCAATATAGAAAGCTCACTACTATCCGTCTTTTTTGATGGTTTCTCGCAGAACATTAAATATGAAGCACCAGTAAGTACCACAACGGCCAAAGCCGCTGTGGTAATCTTCCATATTTTAGCACCAGAAGGGACAATTGGTTGAGATGCGTTGTTAACATCTCGAAGCATTCTATATATAGACAAGTCTGTTCCACAACATGGACAAACCACATCTTCTTGATGAAAATCTTTTATCCCAACCTTGCCACAAACTGGGCATGTAATTTGATCGTTGTTTTTAACCATTTTTCAATGCAGTCTTAATATCAATACCTCCTCCAGCTACTCTGAGCAAATCAGAATTTGATGAAATCAAATCTCTGACAGTGTCAACGTCATGACGTTCAAGAGCTTTCATCATATCTACAAATGCCTTGTCGGCACGTGCTGCAGTTGCAGGATCCAAGGAGTTACCCATAGCTACAATCTTGAACATGAACATAGTTGTGAACAAACTATATTTCTCGGTCAGAGATTCCAGTTTCTTCAAAGCAACAACACGTCCCATCGGATTTGAAGAGTCTTCTGCCTTTGTTATATTCTCGCGCATATCACTCTCATCCTCAGAACTGATATATCTACTGAATGTTCCAAGTAGAATCTTAGCAATTATTAGAGCAGTTGACTCATTACTTTCGTCAGGAAGATGGGCATCATTAGTTGCAAGATTAGTTTTATTCTCTAAATCTTGCCATTCGCTAGCATCTTCTTTTAAATTACCAGCCGAGATAGTATCAATTACTTCTTGAATCTTACTTGTGAATTCAGATTTCTTACTATCGCTTATAGAAGAATCGCCCAAAACTTGTTCTAGAGATTCAGAAATCTCCTTAAGACACTTTGAGTCTTTATTACCTCTGCCGAGAACTACATTTGTTTTCTTACCAGTTTTGTCAACTTTAACGGTTACAGACAACTCTTCACTTTCAGTCAGATTGAATGTAAAGGTTAAATTGCTGTCAACAGGCAGATTCTCTGCAATAGTAAAGAAGCCAGAAGCAATCTTCTCAAGATTACCATCCTCTGCATCAGACAGGATAACAAGCTCAACTATCTTTTGATTATCTGTAGATGTTTTATACTTTCTACTAATTTCAAACGGCAGCAACTCATTAGCTTCTATAATTTTATCATTGCCAGATTCAAGCTTAATGTAGTAATTATGCTTTGTCGTATAAGTAACCAGGATAGGTGGTTCTTCTTCACCTTCTTCAGTAGCATTCAACTTTGCTCCACAGTGTGGACATACATCTACAACCTTGTTTACCATCTCACCACAAGAAGGACATTCGAACTCATCACTAAGAGCATGCGCAAGGATAGCAGCACCTTCAGCTATAGCAAGCATAGGCTTTTCCGAAAAAAGAATTTTTTCTTCTCCATATTTATCGACAAGCATCTTTCGTACAAGAGGAATGCATGATGATCCTCCTACCAAAAGAATATTGTCTACGGTCTCTATCGGATATCCCGTCTTGTCTAGCAGTTCATCTACAAGTTCTATAGTACGCTGTATCAAAGGACGAATAAGTGACTCAAATTGATCTCTAGTGACACTAACGTCAATATCAACCATATCACCATCTTCAGTTTCCAACTCACCGAAAATTTCAATACTAGCAGAATTCGAATTGCTCAATTGTTTTTTTGCACCTTCGATCTGTTTCTTTAGCTCTCCTTGGAAAGCAAAACGCTTTCTATTGTCTAACGCCTCTATTATCTCTTGAACATTAACATCATTTTCTTTGTTAGTCTGCTCAAAAACATAATTCATGAGGGCTTTGTCAATGTCGTCACCTCCAAGCCATCTATCACCACCGGTACCAGACTCTATAAAGTTGCCACCTGAAGCAACAAGGATAGAGAGGTCGAAAGTGCCACCGCCAAAGTCATAGACAAGGAATACCTTTTCCTCATCTTTACCCATTTTATCAACACCATATGATATGGCTGCTGCTGTAGGCTCTGCAAGAAGGCGCTGTACCTTTAACCCTGCTAATTCAGCTGCTTTACGAGTAGCAGTCTTTTGTTTTTCGTTGAAGTATGCAGGAACAGTAATTACAGCATGAGTTATTTCTCCAAGTTTTACAGAAGCATCATCTTTCAACTGTCGCAATATCTGCGCACTTATTTGCTCTGGAGTATATTGTTTACCATTCAATATCACAGCAACAGACTCGTCTGTACCACCGGCCAACTTATCAATGCCATAAGGATACAAGCTTCTCTGAGTTTTCATTTTTTGAACCTGTTCATCGGAAATCGCAGCTCCCATCAATCGCTTAACTGAGACAACTATATTGGGAGCATATTTTTTCCAAGAATTGTAGGGAGAATTACCAACTACAAAATCTCCTGTCTTTCTATCTACTGCAACACAAGAACGGCACAGTTCTTGATTGTCAGGCCCAGTAGTAATTGTTCTTACACTGGTGTCTTTAAAGGCTACGACCGAATTGGTTGTACCTAAATCGATTCCAATTGCTTTTGCCATATTTTAAAATTTATAATGAATACATGTTTGATTCTAACCACTTTATTTGTTTATTGATTCTGTCATCAGAACATCCCAAGGATAATGCTTTTTTGTAAGCATCATAAGCTTTTCCTAACTGGTGTTGATATGTATACACATCACCTATGTATGAGTATATTATACCATCGCTGTATGTACAACGTCTCGGGCATTTGAATCTCAACGAGTTCTCAAAAAGACGAAGTGCGTTATCACATTCTTCTTTTTTAAAAGCTTCCAATGCTTTTTTGACCATAACTTCTCGTTTACTAATATGCTCTGAAAAAACATACTTCCAAGGAAGCATTATCGAAATGCCTTCTTCATCAGCAAAAAAAAGTTGTTCATCCTTACACTTGAATCCACACTTTTCTGCGACTCTTCTAGAAGCTTTATTCTCTGTGCTGATAAACAAAACAACAGACTCGACCCCTGCTTCTTTAGTCTCATTTCTCATGTTCATCAGAGCTTCTGATGCGAGACCATAGTTCCTATAATCAGGAAGAACAGCATATGTTACGTAGCCAATAGTCAGATTGTTTTCTTGTTCTATTTGGCAAGTTATCATGCCAACTGGCTCAGAATCCATGGTTTCAATGACGTATGGGAAAGCCAGACCACGTTTAAAATAATCCATGGTTTGCTTAAAGAAGGAGTCTATATCATCTCCATACTTACCTAAAGTTAAATACTTTTTAAAGTCTTTATCACTACACAATTCTTTAACAAAAGTCTCATCACTATGGGTAAGAAAACGGAGTCTCGTGATGGGAGGCTTATGTTCCCTGATATCGTAAGTATATTCTCGTTCTGCAACATCGTTACTCATGACAAATGTAATCTCTGTATCTCTGTTTGCTAGTATGCGAACAGAATTAAGATGGGAAACATCTGTTATGTGACCACGATAATGCAATTTTATACAATCACACTCCTCTGCCTTCCACCTTATGGTGGTAGGTTTAGACGGCGTAATCTCATCGTAGTCAAAACGACTTAAATATGGAGATACAGCATCACAGACTTCGCACTCTATGACGTCGTCTGTGTTTACTGTTTCACATTGTCTACATAACCAGCTCATATTTTGTCTGATGGTATTCCAAAAGAATAAACACGTTCTGCCACTTCATTTTTAAGGATAAAGGACAAAAATGTTATATTTGTTACTAGTCGAATTTTTGCCTTCTTCCAGGATGTTACATCATATGTTTTTCCTTCATATTTTACAATTATCTGTAATGCATTCTCTATCTGCCAGACGATTAACGCATGTACCGAATCTATATAATCATAATGAAAACATGCCATGAATGGCGCTATACCATTACATACTTCACAAACAGCGGTTTCGTCTGTGTTAAGAGATTCGCATAACTTACATTGCCATCCCATTACTTGTCTGCAATTTTTAGTCCAGAACCTCTTAATTTAGAGGCACCTACTTTAGGTTCGACTTTTGTTTCTGAATCTGTACCAGAACTTCTGAACGTCGATTTCGTGGTACCAGTAGTTTCTGTTCGGCCACCAGTAACTGATCCGCTAGTTCTAACAGGTCTGACACCTGGACCAAATCTCAGAGCTGGCTTCTTTACTGCAGGTTTATCACTACTTGTTGTGGAGAAACCACTATCAGCATATTCAGGCTTAACATCTTTGAGGACATTAAATACTTCACCTATGGTAGGACGGTTTTCAGGATCTTTAGACAGCATCTTTTGAATAAGAGACTCTATCTGAATAGGCAATCTCTTGCTAAAAGACACACTATGTCCCTCATTTACACAAGTCCATGTATTTTTGAATTCTCCAGGAAGAATAGGCTTCTCGCCTGTGAAATACTCACAAAATATAATACCTAAAGTAAAGATATCCGACTTACAGGTAAGGGTGTTACCTTCTATTTCCTCATCTTCGTCCATAATATAGGCAGCTTGTTCAGGAGAGTAATACTCTGGAGTTCCAACAAGGTTTTCTCTATCAGACGGTGGATTACACTCAAAATAACTGTCGTCAAAATCTATGAGTTTTACCACATAGCCTATCATCGCTTCTTTAATTGGAAGATTGTCTGGCTTAAGGTCGCCATGTACAATTTTCAAACCATGGAGAATTCTTATGCTATGGACAGCTGACTTGGCAATCAAAAGGACTTTATCTAAAGGGAGTTTTGATATTTCACTACATGGCAGTGTTGAAATATCAATTTTTTCTGTCACCTTATAGTAAGAGGCCCCTTCTCTAAAGAAATCAATTGCATAGATTAGATTGCCACCTGTTCCTGCGCAACACTTTCCAATAGCATTGTTTAAATCACGATGATGTTTCTCAAAAGCGTCACATGCACGACGCTTTTGCTCTTTAATACGATCACTTCCTGGGCTATCAGGTGTTGGATATTTTGGTGCAAGAAATTCCTTGATAAAGTATATTTTACCTCCTTTATCAGCAAAAGAAATCTTGCTCATACCTCCAGCAACCTTAAAGTCCTCTAGAATATGATAACCATGTATATTTTCGCCTTTAAGCATCTATTATCGTTTTTTATTAAAAAATGAGTCAAAAAGGTCTATAAATTGTGAAGGAGCTTTTATATCTTTTAAAGCCTGTCTGAAATTGTCAACCGCTTCCTCAATAGTATTGAAACTGAAGATTCTAGGATCAGTTTCTGGAGCATCATCCTTCTTATCGATAGTCTCCGTATGATTTCCTCTTAGTCCAACTTCTCCCTCATACAAAGACTTTAAACTATCTTTAATATGATGATCAACAGCCTCGGTTTTTATTTCTTTTAAAGTAGCGGATACTTTTTCAGAATCAAAGTCTCGCTTTTCTTTGTTTACTGGTAATGTAGCTTCTGTCTTCTCTTCTGACGTTGTATCTCTTTCGACTTCTTTGTCAGGAGAATCTGCTACTAAAAGAGTTTCTGACGATTTAAGTTCTTCAGAAGTTTTCTCACTTTTTTCTTCTTCAGAAACAATATGAGTAGTCTCGAGGACTTCTGTTTCGGTAGATGAAGCATCAGTACCTATATCATCTTTAGTTGTCTCCTCGATATTTGTTCCTGATAACTCGTCCTTTTCAGAAGATTTATTTTCATCTTGCGTAGATATTTCTTCTGGTTCTGCGGGCTCATTTAGATATTTTAAGTAGGATTCTTTGTATGCGCTCCAACCTTCTTGTATAAAACCTTCCAGGGAGTTCTTTTTTTCTTCTAAATCAATGGAGATTCGACTGATTTCGTCTTGGATTTTATTAATCTCTGTAAGTTCCGGTATTTCCGTCTTTTCAAAAGATGCTTTTAGCTCATCAAAGCTCTCGTAACCAATTGCACAAAGAGAAAAAGATACGTCATCACCAGTAACTTTGGCAAACGCATCCTTAACGTATGAGCACCATCCAGCTTCGTCAGAAGAATTCTTAAGGCCAGCTAGAAGAACATTCTGAAAGTGCATCGGTGTTAGGAAATATCCAAAACAACCATCAGTAGCACTAATCAAGATGTATTTTCCTTGGACTGTTATTGCTTTCTGATTGATAATAAAATCCCTATCAGCACACACGCAGTTTGATAGAGCCGCGTCATTTCTCAAATTTTCCAAAGGATCCAACTCTGTATCCAAATCATCCTTAGATATTTGGAAGAATCCATCCTGAGTCCATAAGAAATTACGTGAATCTCCAGCCCAATAACTAGTTACCAAGGAGACTTCGTTCGTAATCTGACTTGTTATTAATGCCAATGTCGTAGGATAATCTCTTACCAAACGACTTCTAAGTCCTGACGCCTTAGCAGGGAAATTACTCTTTTCTTGCTCTAAGCGAGACTTGGCTATCAGTCTTATTCCTTCAGCATCAATAGTATTTGTAGTACTTTCATCTACCTTATGGCGTATGTAGCTCTCAACTGCTTCTTTTACTATTCTAGAAGCAACGTATGCTTTGGTGTGTTCGCCAAGGTCAGATTTACACATAGCCGCACCAGACCCTCCCATACCATCGAATACACCGACAGCACAGAAATCATCTGTAAAAAGGAAGAGAGGGGCTGAGTCTTCCCCATGACCCTCTCTCTTTTCTGTCATGAACTTAATGCTTATGGATTTCATGTTAGATAGAATTTACAATAGTAGAAAGTATTGTCTCGTAGTCAACATCTTCCAAACCAGCACCAGCCTTTGCTGGGTGATGAATGGTGTTGCTCCAGTTCATGCCAATTTCTGTCCATGCGCTTGCATCTGGAGCAAATATAACCAGTCTCTTTGCAGACTTTCTCATTTTACCAGACTGCTCATCTTCCCACCAATCAGTCAACTCATCGAAATCGACAGGCATATTTGCAGGGTATTGAGGATTCTCTTTACCAACACCAAGAGGATGGGTTGACGCATCAGACCAAACTACAACAACGTGTCTTCTCTTGTCGCCACCTGTTGTCCAATCAGAATCGATAGCCATTGCCAGAGCTTCCAAACCATTCTCAGGTTCGTCACCACCACCTGATGGACGTAAATTAGACACAAAGTTCTTAAATTCAGTTTCACTTTCTGGTATGTTCAAGAAGCCTGTATCTTCAACAGAGCCGTTGCCATCAACAGCAAAATCACGGAAAGCGATTGCACGAATGCGCAATTCAGAAATCTCCTTACCTTTCTCGTCGCATCTTGCACGAAGATCAGGATAAAACTTTAGAGCATTATTCTTTACGGTGTCAAGCAGATCACCCATACTACCAGTGCAATCGATGCACATTACAATGTCAACATTGTACTTTAATCCTTGTCCAGCCATAGCATAAATTTTATACCCTGTTCCCATGGGGCGTTATTATTGTTAATCATTGTTTCGATGGGTACGTGGGAACAAACCTTTCGACTGCCGGCCCTCAATATTTCCATATTTAAAGACTACTTAGCAGAACATCAAGTATTACGTCTCATCTTTTCGTTTGACATGCCCATTCTTATTGCAACTACCATCAGAATTTACTCTGCCAGTCTTGTTACTTTGTTATGAGCTACTAGGAAAAACTAAAAAATACCAAACTTTTTTAAATAAATCTACTGTTCCTGTCTGCTTTTTTATTGGTAAATCCGGAATACTAGCCCCCCAAAAAAGAAATAACCACCAAACTAAATGTAAAATTATGTAATTTGTATGGTTCGCATGGCAACATCCTTCTAGGTCAGATTTAGATATGACAGTCTTGTTTAACTTATAGAGATAAATGCAACTATCTGCGAATTCAACAAGCAAGTGCAAAATTACAAAATGTTTTTATAAAAAGGTATTTCTTTGGTGTTAAGAAATTCAATTTCTTTCTTTGCCTCTCATTTACCCAAGTTTAACATAGCCAAACCGTTTCTCTAGCAGTTTCAGCCAGTTAGCAATTTCAAATTGCGTTACTGTGTACAACAAACTCAGATTTTTCTAAAAAGCATAAAGTATGCTCTTGCATAATAAAAATGGTATCTATTATATTAATTCTATAAATGCGCTTGGAATATACGCAGTCACAACTGTCACCAAATCATCTACAATAACCCCAACTCTTTGCTGTCCTTGCCAGCGTGCAACTCTTCCAACCACCCCTTTGAATACACCATCAATAACCCTTACCAACTGTCCTTTCTCGAACTTTGGCACTTCGACTAATGACACGATTGTATTGTCCGCATCGGCAGCACAGATGATTTTGAGACTTTCCATCTGATAGTCGGGAACTATCAATGGAATTTTCTCTATTCTGCGCCCAACGTGGACGTGGCGATAATAAAAGCGGAGAAATGGGAGGTTGACGTTGTCGTAAACAAAAGATTTGAGTTGTTCTTCTGTACCATAGGCGAAGAAGATATTTGGCAAACGTGACTCAGTAACAACTTTGCGCTTACCTTTTATAAGTTTTACAGTATCTGTAGTAGGATAGAAAGCCGTGATACCTTTGGCAGTCATATAGTCGTATG